>ERZ773187.150-NODE-150-length-70460-cov-26.720645_pt1 | contig 70460 bp, 58 predicted proteins | sample MGYA00511242_ERZ773187 | MGnify/ENA primary metagenome ERZ773187 (study PRJEB29015, sample SAMEA2737744) | human gut metagenome | biome: human gut; feature: human-associated habitat; material: faeces | place: China | collected 2012 ...
CAATTAACAGGGATGTTTCCAGCTTGTTTTCAAGAACAGAGAACTGGACACCCTATGTCTTGGATCTGCCCACATGTTTTCTTCCTGTCAGCTTTTCCTCGATAATAGGTGCAAGGGCTTCATTGTCTATCTCTACAGAGAAATAGAATTCGCTTCCCTTCTCCAGTCCTTCATATCCGAACATCTGGCTGTCCTTACTCTTGCGAAGGGTTCTGTCATAGGCACTCTTGATGGCAAAGTTCTTCAGGCTCTCTACTGCGTTAGCCTCGTTCTCTGCAAACTCATAGTAGCCTTCGCGGCATTGTTTGAGCTGCTGTGGCAGCCCTTTGGTACCGTTCTTGTCATCTGAGCGGCTATAGAAATGATGGATATAGCTTTCCTCACCCAAGGACTTGAGTTTTGGGTAGAAGAGGGATGCCGGAATATGGAGGCTTCTTGTCTTGGCATCCTTGGATGCCGGGTGTGCGTCCCCGAATCTTACATGTCCGCTATGGAAGATTTCAGTCTGCTCCTTGATAGGGAAGCTCATATAATCCTTGGCTACGATGCCTAGGAAGCTGTTGCCCGGAATGAAGGTCAGGGATTCCTGGTTTCTTTCTGTGGCTGCTCGTTGGTTCAGAATGACATCTGAGAGCAGTTTACATTTAAATTGAAGAGTTTTCATGCCTTACCTCCTTTCTCTATGCTGAATTTACATCTGCCCAGGCCTCTGTTTCTGCCTGTTCCCATATGCTTGATGAAGCCAAGTGCCGCTTCCAGAACGCTTTCCATGTCATCATCCACATAGAGGATTGTTGCATAGAGCGTGCATGGAATGGTGGTTTCGATGGTGCGAAGGCTATGTTCCTGGGTGATTCCGTTTTTCTCATCGATGGCTGTTGCCACCTTATTTATATATAGCAGGTCTTCCACATGGTTGGAAAGGATGCTTTTAGCCTCGTCCTCTTTGAGGGTAGCATTGGTGAAGAACAGGGTGCCGGATGGCAGCACTTCTTCAGCGGTAGCTGCTTTGCCGAAGGCTTTCTCCAGGTTCATGTCCAGACCTCTGAGGGCAGAATAGTCCTCTACAGCTTCTCGAATGAGGCCTTTGATTGTCTTGCCGGGAATAAATGGCAGACCATTGATGTCCTTGATGACGATTGAATCGGCATCTGCACCGGCAGAGAGGCCAGATCCACAGTGCCATGGTGAAAAGAACTCTATTTTTATGGTTAAGTCTTTCATTGCTTTATCCTTCCTTTGTTCTTTGGTTGAGAATTGTGTTTAAGTCCAGCAGATCCGCAGCAGGATAGAAAACATCTTCTGAAAGCGTTCTCTTCTGTGGGGTTGTGGCCTTTTGGAAAGTTTGCTTGGTAGAAGCAGAGAGCATGGCATAGCTGCGAGCGGCTGCCTGTTTGGCCATTTCCGTATTCTGGTGCATGGCGGTCATCCATTTTCTGATGCAGGTCTTGGCGGTGTTGCCCTCCTTGCCGTTGAGAATGCTGCATGTATCCTCCAGCTCTTCTATCGTCCAGTATTCTTCCGTCTGGTGCAGAAAATAAGGTCCGAAGTTGAAGGAAAGTCCCTTTTGTGGGGTCTTTTCCTTCAGGATCATATTAGGATAGCTTTCTATGAAGCTGCCCTGTACCTTATAGAACATCACACTCGATGGTGCTACTGGGGCATCCTTTTGGATAAGAGGATCCTTTGAAACGATCTTGGCCTGGGTACATAGCGTCTCTGCCAGGTCATATCCATAGTGGAACGGATAGGAAGACTTGATGAAGGCTATGCCTGCACATGCAGTGAGTCCGTTATCTGCACCTAGCTTCTGCCTGGTGGCATTCTCAAACTCTTCAAGATAGACCTGTACATAGTCGAGGGCTAGGCTTGCCTTGCATATCATGGTCATGTCATCTCCACCCAGTACTACAGGACGGAATGGGAAGATGCTTGACTCTTGTGTATAATCTTCTGCGGTATATACTTTCTTGAAGGCGGCGCGGGCTGCCTGGCAGGTAGCCTGGTTCAGCTTTTCTGAGAAATCTTTCAGCTTTTCCATGGAGCTGCTGAATTTGGACAGAATCTGTCCCAGACCATTACCGTCAGCATGAATGATGGCTACCCAGTCATTCTTGCCTGTGAGATCCTCGATGTTCAAGGCGATGTTCTTAGGAGAGAGATTCTTGATATGGAAACTCTTTTCTGCCAAGCTGATGGTTGCCTTGCCTCCGACGGAGAGGTTGCGTTTCTTTAGTGTTCCTTCATCCAGATATTCCTGACTTTCCTGAGTGACGGCTGGAAGGCCTGTGGTTCTTGAACGTTCTACGCCCATGAAACCTACGGTCATGCTTCTGGCTGGTTTGTTACGTTGGATCTTCAGCTTTTTCTCCAGCAGGTCCATGCAGGAAGCGAAGTGAGTCTTGAGTTCTTCCTCCGTTACCTTTACCACAGCCTGGCTGATGGTGATGCCAGGAGCTGCCAGCATCACGGTCTTAGGAAACTCCAGGACGGTTTTCTCGCATTCCTGGAGATCATCATAGACACATTTGATGTTGCCGGCTGCATTGATGATACGGGTAGCTCCTTGCAGGTAGTTGGATTCAAAGAGGGTGGTGCATATCTTTTCTACCAGCTCGCTGCCGCCGACGATGTCTTTGAGTGAGTTGGTTGAGAAGATAAAACCCTGGATACCCTGTATGGAGGCTCCATATATGTATTTGTTTTTCTCCATGTTATTTTGTTTTTACGGTTGTGGGTGTAAAAGTATAAAAAAAAGATGGTAAAAACTATTTTTTCTTCAAGAAAATGTTATTTATCGGATATTTTTTTGTATTTTCGCAAAAAAAATAAGAAATGGAAGCAACTAACATAGCCGTGTTGAGATTTAAGGAAACCTTGAGCTCTACTGAACTCAGGTGTTTTCGTGGTGCCATCGTGGAATTGGCAGGCAGGGAAAATCCTTGTTTTCACAACCATGAGGCGAATGGGTTGAGATATGGATATCCTCTGGTACAGTACAAGGTAATTGATAATCATGTTTGTCTGATTGGAATAGCAGAAGCAGCCATGGCAGTGATGGCTCTGGTGGGAAAGTTTCCTATAAGTCTCATGATTGGAAAGAAGGAGATGGAGTTTCATGTACAGGATTGTACGCTTACTCCTTATTTTCCCAAAATAGAAGATGCCCCTAAGCTTTATCATCTGAGCAGTTATATCGGTCTTACTGATGAAAACTTCAAGAAATACCATTCCATGCTGGCTCTTACGGACAAGGTGATTTTTCTGGAGAAGGTCATCACAGGTAACATCCTTTCCTTTCTGAAGGGCATCGGCTATCATGCCGATGAGCAGATTGAATGTGCCATCACGGAGATGAAGGAGCCCAGGGAACAGAGCTACAAGCATGTGAAGTTTGATACTTTTGATCTGATGTTTGTCAGCAACATGGAACTGCCAGATGGCATTGCTCTGGGAAAAAGCGGAAGTGTGGGCTTTGGTACGCTTTCCAGAAAGGAACTTCCGGAGAAATTTAAAAACTTTAATCAGTAATATTATGGCAAAGGTACTCATTTCATTTATCGGTACAGGGCCTCTGGTGAACAAGGGGGCACTGGGAGAGGAGAAGTCTGCCCGAGAATATCGCAGGGCTTCCTATCATCTGGGTGAAGAGAACCTGGGTGAATACTCTTTCATGGCGGCTGCATTGTATGAAACTCAGAATATAGACAAGGTCATCTTGATCGGTACTGCCCATTGCATGTGGGAAGAGGTATATCGCTATTTTCAGGAGAAGAACGGCGGTGTGATCGATGAGGATGTGTATTGTGAGATAGCAGAGCATTGTGAAGCTGCCACCAGCAAGAGTGATCTGTTTATTCCGCATGTCAAGGAGATAGAGGCTGCTATTGGAAAGGATGCACATCTGGCATTGATAAGATATGGTGTGAATGAGGAGGAAATCAATGAGAACATCAACATCATCCTGCAGTTGAATAAATTGCTCTCCACGGGAGACGAACTCATAGTGGATGTCACCCATTCTTTCCGTTCATTGCCTATTACCATCATGAACCTGCTTCTTTATCTGAAGAATGTCAGCAGCAAGAATATCAAGATCTCTCATATATATTATAGCATGATTGAGATGAACAAGGAGTATGGTTATGCTCCGATTGTGGATCTGAAGAAAATCCTCAAGCTCAATGACTGGATTGTGGGAGCCATGGCCTTCAAGCAGTATGGCAATGCCTATCAGATTGCAGGCTTGCTTCAGCAGGAGGACACGGATGTGACCAATCGTTTGAAGCATTTCTCGGATGTGATGAATCTCAACCATCTATATGCTATCTCTCAGGAGACCCAGTCTCTGAGAGCTTTGATGAAAAAGGATTTTGATTCTATGCTACCTGAAATGATCGTGAAACCGGTTGTGAAGGATTTCCTGAATAACTTCAAGGGAACAGAGCAGAATCCTGCGCTTTTCCAGTATCAGCTGGCCCAATGGCAGTTCAAGCATATGAACTATGCGGCAGCCTTGATTTCCTTGCAGGAGAGCATCCTTTCCTATGCATGTCAGACTGCAAATCACAATCCTTTTGATAAGGATGAACGACAGAGTATCAAGGATGTGATTTGCAGTGACAAGGAATTCATACCATTTGAGCTGAGAGGTGTTTATTTCGAGATTACCAAAAACCGAAATGTCGTGGCTCATGCCCTGGAGAGTAATTTCTCTTCGGGCAAGATTATTGAAAGTTTAAGAACATCGCTTATTACGGCGGGAAAATATATTAAGTAATAAAGGGGATTATGGGAAAGAATATTATGACATATCAGAAGCGCTTGAATCTCATAGATGAATGTCTGCGCAGGTTTGACCATCCGATGAATATCAAGCAAATTCAGGAATACTGTAATAAGAGACTGAACAGGAAATTCACGGATCGTACTTATCGATATGATCTTGAAAAAATTGAAATGGAGAATGAGATAAGTTATCGTGTGACCGTTATTAATGGTTTTCAGTGTTTTACGTATGCAGACGAGAGCTTTTCTATTAATAACGATGCTGTTGTCAATCAGGTTGATTTATGCAATTTCCGTAAGATAAAAGAAGCGTTGGGTGATTTCCTAGGATTAGGCTTAGAGTCTTCTTTAACTACCATGACTGATGAAATCAACAAGTTCCTGGGATATGATGAGCTGCAGCGTCCTGTCATTTCTTTTGAGAAGGTAGTACTGGAGTCTCATGGGAAGGTGAAACCTCATGATTTGCTGGAACCTTTGCTTAAGGCTATCATACAGCATCAGACCCTGGATATAAAATATGAGGTTCCTGGAAGAGGTAAGCGTGAGTGGACAGTGTTCCCTCAGTTCCTCAAGCAGTATAACCAGCGTTGGTATCTCATTGCCACCAGGCACAGAGATGAGGTAGAGGGAAAGCTCTACAATCTGGCTTTGGATAGAATTCGCAAGATGGAGGCCAATCAGCATATTCCATACAAGGAGTGTGGTATTGATTTTTCTGACTACTTTGAGGATATTGTAGGTGTAACCAAACCAGATGGTGCAGAGCCTATGGAAGTGAAGTTGCGAATTGACCGTGGTGAGTATCCTTACATAGAGAGTAAGCCTATTCATACTTCTCAGAAAATAGATTCTGAACACAAAGAAGACAAGGATTATGTTTACGTGTCTTTAACAGTTTATGACAACTTTGAGCTGAGAAGCAAAATCTTGTCATATGGAAGCAAGGTTACAGTCATGGAGCCAAAGAGTTTAAAAGATAAGCTTGTTCATGATTTGAAGAAGTCTCTTGAAAATTATCAGGATTAAGCTTTATGGGTAGAAGAGTTTTTTTATCTGTCTTGGGAGTGGCTTTCTATGAGACATGCCGCTACCGAAAGGATGATTTCACAGGAAGTGAGACTCTTTTTGTGCAGAAGAGTTTACTCGAATATCTACAGCAGCAGGAGAACTGGGGAGGAGAAAACGACCTGGTTCTTATGCTCCTGACAGATTTGGCAAGGAAGAACAACTGGGACAAGAATTTGGAGACTCGTTTCTGTGCCAAGCTCCAGAAGGAAGTAGCGTATCAGGGATTGGAGAAGATATTGCTGGATATGAATCTCTCCTATCAGGATATAGCTATTCCGGATGGTAAGGATAGTGATCAGATGTGGGAGATATTTGAAGTTATCTTTGATGAGCTTCAGGAGGGTGACGAACTGTATCTTGACATCACCAATAGCTTCCGTTATCTTCCCATGCTGCTGGTGGTGCTTGTCAACTATGCCAAGTTGCTCAAGAATGTGAAAGTGAAGGCCATCTTTTATGGCAATTATGAGGCGCGTGACAAGGAGAGCAACATTGCACCTATCATGGATCTGCTTCCTCTTTCTGTTTTGCAGGACTGGACGTTGGCTGCTTCGGATTATCTGCGATATGGTCAGGTGCAGAAGCTCTATGAATTGTCGGAATCATCACTTCTCCCAATCTTGAAGAATACAGAAACCCGCACTAAGGACACTGAGATGTTGCGTGCCTTTGTCAGGAAGTTGAAGGAGATGGTGGAGGAACGAACCACCTGTCGTGGGTATGCCATTGTGGATAGCAAGAACGTGAGGAATCTCAAGCGCACTGCTGGTGGAATACAGAAAGTGACGATTGTTCAGCTCAAGCCCATCTTTGAGAAAATCAAGCAGTCGTTGAACGATTTTGATGCCAAGGAGAATGTTCTGAACTGTATTAAGGCAGCCAAGTGGTGTTGTGACAACAAGCTTTATCAGCAGGCTACGACCATGTTGGAAGAAGGTTTGGGTACTTTCCTGTGTTGTCATTATCAGCTTGACTATCGAAATAAGGTTTGTCGTGATGCTGTGTTCAGCTGCATTGCTATCAAGACGCAGAATAAGAATACTGATGGTCTGGAGACTACTAATGAGTTTGTTCCGAAAATCCTGGCAGATGATAGTGTTTGGGGGAATAAGGAGTTTGTGACAATCTTGCAGCAGGTGGTTGAATTACGCAACGATTACAATCATGCTGGATTCAAAGACAATCCTTTTTCTGCTCAGACGATCATTGGTAGGGTAGAGCAACTACTGGATGGAATTGAGGATGTCTTGTCTGAGATATAGGATTTGGTAGCATCATTTTAAATGGTTTTAGGGGCTGTTTAAAGTGGTGCCTTTGTTTTGTGGGGTATTGGAATGATTGATATTTGTGAAGAGATGTTAATATCAAGAGCATATTTACTTAAATATTTAAGAAAAATTGGCTTGCATATCTCGAAAAATAGTCGTACCTTTGCACTCGCTAAGAAAAAGTTAATTTTCGGTTAAGAAAAGTGAAGAATTGTTTAGTAGAGTTCTTTAACTTATTGATAATCAGAATAGTCTTATAAGGTCGAGTACGAGACCATCTTCCATTACAACAAGGATTAAGACCTTTTGAGGCGGTAATTACACGACATCCTTGAGCCACAAGTACGAGACCATCTTCCATTACAACAAGGATTAAGACACTGTCTGCGCTGCCTGACCTGTCATCATATTGGCGTACGAGACCATCTTCCATTACAACAAGGATTAAGACTCGTGCGTTAATGTTATACACATTTACAGTTAACGACTAGTACGAGACCATCTTCCATTACAACAAGGATTAAGACTTTCTTCATCAGTTAAATACTTACTAAGATATACACCTTTAAGTACGAGACCATCTTCCATTACAACAAGGATTAAGACTCATTGATAAAATGTAGCAATTGTCTCATAGACATAATGTACGAGACCATCTTCCATTACAACAAGGATTAAGACACGTTTGTACTCTCATCATCAGGAGCAAAGCTGATTAGTACGAGACCATCTTCCATTACAACAAGGATTAAGACCTACTGAAATTGCTGACATAATTTTAATTTTTAAAATGTACGAGACCATCTTCCATTACAACAAGGATTAAGACATCAATAAAATCGAACTCAGAACTAGTGTTCATAACGTACGAGACCATCTTCCATTACAACAAGGATTAAGACAATCAACATATTTAGTAGCAACTTTAATAGCAATAGTACGAGACCATCTTCCATTACAACAAGGATTAAGACTCAGTTGTTCTAGCTACTATTCTGTAAGCGTGATTATTAGTACGAGACCATCTTCCATTACAACAAGGATTAAGACTGCGCAAAAATTTCTCTTACAGCGTCTTTGAGCTGTACGAGACCATCTTCCATTACAACAAGGATTAAGACGATTAAGACAAACGAATATTAGAGAAACGCTTAGAGTGTAAGAGACCATCTTCCATTACAACAAGGATTAAGACATAAAAAGCTCTAGTACGTTTCGAGTTTCGGCATCGTAAGAGACCATCTTCCATTACAACAAGGATTAAGACATAAAAAGCTCTAGTACGTTTCGAGTTTCGGCATCGTAAGAGACCATCTTCCATTACAATAAGGATTAAGACAAGTCCCATTGGAGCATTGCAAATTCTATATGCTCGTACGAGACCATAGTCCACTACAACAAGGATTAAGACTCTCCGCTAATTTCGTTTACGAAGGTGTCACCATCTGTACGAGACCATCTTCCACTACAATAAGGATTAAGACAAGCGCATATTCTCTGAACCATTTGCAGCCTGTACGGTACGAGTCTATCTTCCATTACAACAAGGATTAAGACGCAAACTTCAGATAGCGAGAGGTAGACTTGCTACCAGTACGAGACCATCTTCCACTACAACAAGGATTAAGACGCATTAATTGCAGCCATCACCATTGCAGGTGTACGTTCGTATAAGAACCTCTTCTATCACAATAAGGATTAAGGTACTAACTGCTCTGTAGATATCAAATTTATTAAAAACAGGAATCTCAATGTGAGTGGTGGCGCATCTTTTCCTCTACAATGTTCATGCTGGGCAACATAAAAGATACTCTGAAATAAAAAAGTGAGGTTAAAAGTGAGGTTAAGATGTGCAGTTTATATTGCCATATAAGCTTCCACAGAGAAAATTTATAATCTTTGGAAATGCCGTCAAGGATGCGTTGTCTGAGGCGGGAATAGCTATTAGTTATTTATACTGGAACCTGTTCAATTGCGCACATAGAGTATTCATATTTGGATAGGTTCTATAAAATAGACGACTTAACTCCAGTTGTCTTTTTTTGCAAAGTCTTATCTAAACTTTTGTTGGGTAGCGTTGTTTAGAATTTCAATCTTGTTTTTGGCTTTCATAGCTTCGAATCATCTTGAAAGTGTAAAAAGTCAAAAATATGAGCTTAAAGTTTGGTGGTTACTCTCGTTTTTTATACCTTTGTGGTGGCTTTGATATTGGAATGAAAAAGGAATAGCATTTCTCTTTTAAGATGAATAGTTATAATTGATGGCCTACTATACTTAATAAGGTGTAAGGTCTGGATTTTCGGTACATAGTTCTTTGCTTGGAGGGTTCTTGTTAAATAGGGATCCTTTTGAAAAAATAACTTTTAAATTGAAGTATAATGGGTCAAGAAGAAGTAGATGCTGCAAACAGACTGATATTGGATTTAATCTCTAAATATAGAGTCATCATAGCAGGATGCAGAGACTTTACAGACTACGAACTGCTGAAAGAGAAGTGTGACTTCTATCTCCAAAATCAGCAGCCGGAAGATATTGTCATTGTTTCTGGGCATGCTTCTGGAGCAGATGCCTTGGGTGAGAGATATGCTCAGGAACGAGGTTTTCAATTGGAGACATATCCGGCAGACTGGAAAGTCCACGGAAGGGCAGCTGGACCAATCAGAAATGCTAAGATGGCTAGCGTGGCTCACGCTCTCATAGCCTTCTGGGATGGCAAAAGCCGGGGCACAAAGAACATGATAGATACGGTCAGAAAGCATAATTTGCAAGTGGCTGTAGTCAGATATTAACTATTTAAAATCATAGAAATGGAACAGAATGAAAATGAAATGAATGGAAAAGAGTTGTTCGAGTTGTCTCTTTCTTTTCACGAAGGTAAGGAAGAAGGACAGTTTGGTGTTAACATAAAGGCTAAGAAGGACGGCGAGGAGACGGATCTCAAGCTATTCGATAGTGACTTCATCGGTATGTGTTACAATGGTATGAAATTGGTGTTCAGCCAGATTACATACCTTTATGTTCAGAGTCTTCATGAGACTGGAAAAATGTCTGATGAAGAATACAATGAGCTGATGGCTCGTGCTGGGCAGAAATCGCAAGATGAAGCTGAAAGTGGAGAGTAAGAGTACATATAGATGAATGGGATGATGCTGGGTGCGTAGTGCCCAGCATAGCTCCATTTAACACATATAATTATGTATAGAATCCTACATGCATCAGCTGATTATCTGCTATGTTCTTTCGAGTTTGAAAACATGAAAACAGGAGAACATGTTTTTGCAGACTACTTTGATGATCCTTTATATGACTTGCTCTCTCTGTTTAAGCTGCAGTTTGATCATGAGTTGGAGGGAAAGGTAATAGATGTCATTCCTTCCGATCTGTTTATCAGGTCAGCTGAGTGGGCTAAGGAGTGCAGCAAGCATTGGATTGAAGGTGCATGGCTTTATCCGTGGCTAAAGGAAAAGGGAGCTGTGACAAAATCAAAGAATAAACGGTCTTGAAATTGAAATGTAAATAGAGCACTGCCTTTTACATTGAAGGTGCTGTTCATGACAATGGGTGTCGTCTTAGCCTTTTTGAAGTGTTGGATTATGCCTTATAGTATTAACTAAAGCCCTCGACAACGCGGTTAAGCCAATTAACAATGAGAATTATTAACTTTAGTGACAACACTACATACGTTTCTGATGGAGAATCTTACCGTCTTGATGGCAAGAATCACAATATTCAGCGTATCGACAAGAAATGGATGGTGGATGGCAGGGCAACTACCTTTTCTGAAATGTTGAAGATGGGAGTGGCTGTCAAGAAAACACCAGAAGAGACGCAGAAAGATTTGGAAGAAGCTCTTCAAGAGGTTAGGGATAGCAATCCTGTTGTCGTAAATGCTACAGGCATTATTCCTTTCCTGAAGTCTGTTTTTCGGATGCTTTTTCATCACTGAATTAAGTTCAAGGTGTCATTTGGAGGGCATTGATTAGAATATCAAACAACTAACAATAAAAATATGAGAAAAATTCTATTACTTTTTATGGCTATTGGGTATGTGTGTATTTGCAAGGCACAATTATCTGCAGCAGATTGCAAGTATGTCTTGGAAATCTTCTGTAGAAATTATTATGGTTCTTGTTTCGAGGGTAAAACCTATGTACCCAATACTTTAATCATCACAAGTGTTGGTGTTGACCAGAATAGTGGCGGAACTTTTGTCAGTGGTCTTCATTCCTATCAGGGACAGTATGTTCCTTTTAGGGGGAGAAAGACCCATACCAATGTGCAGTTCAATGCAACGATAGTGCGTCAACCCAAGCGAGACTATGTCGTTTTCAACAAATGGTATGAGCCCGACTTGTTGAATCGAAAGGGTGGATGGGAGACCGGCCAAAAGCTTATCACTTACAAGTAAAACAATAAAAAAATGAAAAAGCTAGTTATTATGATGATTGCAATGATGGTATCATTTGCTTCATTCGCACAAAACAAAGATGTTACCAAGTTTCTAGGTATACCAGTAGATGGAACAGTGGCTAGTGTAAAACAGAAATTAAAAGCTAAGGGCTTCAAGCAATCTCCATTTTTTGATAGCCAACTTGAAGGTAGATTTAATGGTTACGATTCTTATGTTAGTATTATCGAGAATAATGGGAAAGTTTGGCGTATTTCTGTTGGGGACAAGATTTTTACAGACGAAACAAATATTCGCATACGCTTTAATAATTTGTGTCAGCAATTTTTAAAGAACAAAAAATATGTGCCAACTCAAAAATTGGAAGAGATGTTAATATCTGATGATACTGACATTTTTTACGAGATGACAGTAGGAAAGAAACGCTTTCAAGCTGTATTCTTTCAAGAGCCTTCTGATTCTTCTGCTGTGAAGAAAGTTGTCATGGATGCTTTGTTGGAGAAATACACTTCGGAGCAAATTGCAGCCCCAACAGAAGAGATAAGTAATGATGTATCTGCGATATCCATAAAAGCTCTAGGCGATTTGTTAAGTAAAAAAACAGTCTGGTTTATGATAAATGAAAATTATGGGAGTTATTGCATCACGATTCATTACGAAAACGAATATAATAAAGCTGATGGCGAAGATTTATAAGTATTTTCAGTTTACGGCAGTATAACTATTTGTAAAGTTGCGAGGGAGGTAGTGGATTATTTCACTACCTCTCGTTTTAGAAAACATGATTTTTTATATGGCAAATATTCCTCAGTCAGATTTCTTATCGACCAAGAACTTGAGCCGGGTGTTTAACAATACCACGGCAACATATAAATTCTACTGGTTCCAGTCCCTTCTTCAGATGCACAACGAAGAAGGGGTATATCGCATGAATGTATGGGACTTGGTTATCAGGATGGTTGCCAATGCCTGGTTTCCGATTCATTACTTCCATCTGTCATTTGGTTCCATGGATTCTCTGCACAAGATAGTGACGGAGTTGCAATGGATCACATCTTTGCCTATGGATGCCAGAAAGGAAGAGGTGGTGGAGTGTCTTACGGCCAGTTTGGACGAGAAGAAGGTCAAGGACCAGCTGACTACCTTGATCAGGAATGTACCCTATCGTTTTCTCAGTCCTTGGATCAATTACACCAGTGATGCTGATGTGATTGCCCGCAGTCATGCTTATGAGAATGGATGTTTGTACTCCATTCAGAAGACAAAGGATGAGTTCTATATCACCATCAATCCTGTTTGGAGCAAGTATCTGCAGGATTATTACGGTATCCTGACCGACTTCATCAATTGGAATCTCACCCTCTTCCTGCAGCAGAGGAATCCTAATATACCTAATATCCCTAACAAGCTTTCACGTCCGATGGAGAGGACATCACTCAACAGGCAGCGTAGGTTCTGGGATGACGTGATCAAGGTAGGTGGTCATGTTCATTGCATCTATACAGGGCAGGAGATTCACATAGGGGATTATGCCGTGGATCATTTTCTGCCTTGGAGTTTTGTGGCACATGACCAACTCTGGAATCTCATACCTGCTGATAACTCGATTAACAGCAGCAAGAGTGACAAGCTGTCTCCTTTGGACCGCTTTCTACCTAAGCTGGCAGAGGAACATCGGGAAGCAATCAGGATATATCTGGGTGCTGGCAAGAAAGAAAGTGCTCTGGAAGACTTTACCTCTCTTGGCTATACGCCACGAGATCTGTTACAGTTGAATCGTGAACGGTTCCTGGCGGCATATCAGCAGACTTTCAGTCCGTTGTTTCAGATAGCCCAGAATATGGGATATGAGGTATGGAACGTGTAGGCGGTCATTGATATTGGGCTTATGGACTGGATACTGCAACCAGATTGAAGGTTCATGGCTTTACTTCTAAGTAAAAAGCCTCTTGGTAAGAAGATTGTTACAGTATTTGCCTTTATCTGTAAACAACGACTGGAATACGGTTATGGCAGTGGATCTATTTTCATCTGCCAAGTAAATATAGTGCTTATGGATACATATGAATTGAAGGATATTGACGTTGGTTTTGACTTTACCAGTGATACGGCCCATTATTGGGATGATTTTTGGAAGGAAGATGATCTGGGGTGGTCCAAGATGGATCCGGACTCAAAAAGTCCAACCCTTAGGCGGTATCATCAGCTTCTCTGGAGTCGCAGGCTTCCTTGTGGGCAAAGCATGCAGCTGACGGATGGAAGGAGCAGGTATTATCTCAGGTGGGATGAGTTTTACATGGGAAGTGATTCCATCCTGGTCAGTTTTCGGCATTCTGATAAAAGGGAAGTGTTGGATGCTGTCCGTAATATGGTTCCTGACTATCATTCTTTCGTGGAGAAGTATGTTAGGGACTTCTACACGATAGGTGGCATGATGCTGTTTCCGCAGCATAGGTATAGTTTCAACTGTGCCCGCGGTTGCAACAAGCGTATCTGTGACCGATGGGACTACACCTTGGAATGCATCAGAAGATATTATCAGAGAGGTACCAGTCCTCTGTCAAGAGCCATGGAAAGGGATAAGGAATTCTTTGATCTCTTTGTTGACTTCAAGGGATTTGTGGACTTTTTCTTCTTGCAGGATTGTGTGGATGAGCATTATGAGAAGGTCAACTTGTGGCTGGGTGAGAGTTTCTTTGAGAAGAATCCTTATCCTCATTCTGCCAGTGAATATCTTGCCTGGATAGAAGCAGAATATGATTTCTTGAGGAAGCGGAATCGGAGAATAGAAGAATTCTGTAGGGCATCCTTGGAGGAGAGTGGAATCTAAATCTTGGCTTGGTTTCCACTCTCCGGGCTCTTGCAGCATGATTGTCTCAATAGCATGAACGCCAAGAATTTCACCATAAATCAACCTATGGACGAATGCATCGGTCTCAGATGGTATTGCTTATACTATCCAGGAATACTTCCAGATAACCGGCATAATATAGCGGAATATTATATAAAGTGAAAGACTTACCTTTCTGAGTCGTAACGGTATCCGATGTCATCGGGCCATTCCAGAGACGCAGTGCCACCTTCTCTTTCGATTCATCCATAAAGAGATGCAAGGAACGCAGTTTGGCATTGCTGCCGGTCTTTACTTCTATCGGAATCAGGTGCGATCTGTATCTTATCAGGAAGTCGATTTCTGCCTGAGAGTTCTTGGCTTCACGTACCCAAAACATTCTTTTCTCGCCAAAGATAAACGTTGAACCCAACAATTCCTGACCTACAATATGCTCTGCTATATCACCATTCCAAAGTTCATCGGTGTCTTTGCTGAAAAGCAAATCTTCCTGCATGCCTGCGACATAATTCACCAAGCCCGTATCTATCCATAACAACTTAGGACTCTTCTTCAAGTCGGGCAAAATCGGAAATGATGCTGTAGTTTGAGGATATACCAATTCCAATAAAAGCGTTTTCTCCAATATCCGGAAAGCATTGCCTGCATCTGCCGCCTTAAAAGAAGAACTTGTGAATTTGGAAAACTGGATGCGGTGGGCTGCAAATGTCCAGCCATAGTTCAAAATGAATCGGATGGCATCTTGCTCCTTGGGTTTACTGGCGTATTTTTCCACATCGTCCCGATAGCCTGAAAGTAGCGCATTAAATACCCCATTCAGTCTGACAATATCCTTATACTTGGCATAATTGGCAACGGCTTCGGGTAAGCCACCCACAATCATATATTTCTTGAACCACTCCATGGCCGAAGAATGCAAAGAAGCTGGCAAGGACATGTTTTCTATACTGTCTGCCATCTGTTTCTGACCCATGGCACGAAGAAACTCTACGAAAGTACATGGATGCAAAGCCATATATTCTACACGGCCAACAGGGAAAGAGATATGTCGCCCCATCAGGCTTTCCAGCAAAGACCCCGCTGCTATCACATAGATTTCAGGATGCTTCTCATAGAAGTAGCGCAAGGTTTGCACTGCCTTCGGCTCATTTTGTATCTCGTCGATAAAAATCAAGGTGCGCTTTCCGAAATCCATCGGTTCATTAGCTTTGAGATAAATTCCAGCCAATACATCTTCGAAAGAATAGTCTGCAGCAAACAGCTCAGCATATTCCTTCTCCTCCAGGTTCATATAAATATAGGTATCAAACTCCTTGGCAAACAACTTTACCAATGTTGTCTTACCCACTTGTCGAGCCCCTCGCAAAACCAGTGGCTTACGATCTTCCTTTTTCGCCCATTGGCGAAGATATTTGATGGCGATTCTTTCAAACATAAGTTTATCTTTAATAAATGGTTATGTATTATCCAAATGATCATATTGAAAGATAGCTTTCAGAAATCAAATGCATTAAAAACATGCCGCAAAGATACAACTTATTTTCAAGAATCCAAACAAAACAAGCAAAAATAAGCATTTCCAAACCAAAAAATCAGTTATTCTGATGCATTTCCAAACCAAAAAATCAGTTATTCTGATGCATTTCCAAACCAAAAACCAGTTGTATTGATGCATTTCCAAACCAAAAACCAGTTGTATTGATGCATTTCCAAACCAAAATTTCTCAGATTACGATGTATTTCCAAAGCAAAAATACAAAAAATGATGCATTTTCAAAGTACAATTTGTCTTATACAGTACAAAGCTTGCACTCTTGTAATGAAACCTAATCACAATTGTAATATGCCACTGGATTTTGTCCAATGGTTATGAGCTGGCTTGCATCCTTGTTGAGATAGGGAGAGTCATCTAGTTCCTTTCCTATGCATTCGTATCTGTTGGGATATCTAGGGTCTGTTGACAAATGCCATTTTTCGGGAACGATCACTTCTTTCACGATTCCATCGACATGGCCTACCACGAGTGAGATCTTGGAAAGTCTATGTTTGGAGATTCGCCAATATTTTCTGGTGGCTTCATATGTTGATGGGCGATAGTATTCACTATGTCTGTCCGTACAGTGGAAGGATCTCTTGATGTTTACAAAGAGAATTCTGTCTGATGCAGATATTTTTATGGGTTCTTTCATCTATTTTTGCTTTTTAAAGATGTTTCTATTATGATGCCGTAACACTATATTTTAATGTTTCATTTATTTCCTGGTCACTGATAGTTGCTCAGGATTTTGCCATGTCTGAGAGTCATGGCTTCAAACGGCATGGCAAAAGTACGAATAAATTCTGAGAAACTCACTCCTTTCGGAGGATTTTTTAGACCATGGAGCTTTTATACATTCTTTTGGCTTCTACTATGGGGTGATGTCATACATTCTTTGTGGTATTGAACTCTGTTCTGTTTACATCTGCCATGATTTTTGTAGGCGCTGACATAGAGAGTTTTGTCTATTTTCCTTTGGGTTAACAGAATATATCATGTTTATGGCTGATGTCATGCATATCAAGGAGGTCTCTTCATTTCTGGTGAAGGGTGAACTACCCTCGATGGTGGACCTTCTTCCCACCTTCATGGATAGTTCACGCTTGACCATTCATTTCGGGACGCACATATGATGTTCTCCTTCAAAAGCATGACATGTCTTGAAGCCCCAAGGTAGAGTATGCCTTGGCATGCTACCTTGCCACCTGACAGAATGCGTTCTAATCTGTCAGGAGGCTGAAGGGAGATAGGAAAGTTTTCCCGCAGTGTCCTTTGGACATAGTGGGAAAACACATTTTCTTATTGCCTTGATTGTGGTTGCATCTATGGTTTCATTTTGTTTTTGGGGGAGAATAATCCTCACTTTTTTATCTTTTCTAGCCGGTAGCCATCACCTTGGGCTTTTTACTTTGCAAAGGTATGTGAAGTCCTGGCAGATACCAAACACCACCTTGTTATCGGCTAAGAATCTTTTTGTAGCAGGCTTCCACAATCAGAGATTGGGTATTCTAAAAAAGATTCTTGACCGATTGTTTGGCTTACTGACCTTGGGACTTCCATTCTTTTAGCACGTAAAAAGGCTAAAGTGATGACGGTTACGCCGGAATGATTATAAAAAAAAGCTCGGATTTTTCTGAAAACAAAAGCTTGAAAAGGCAGTGAATCAGGAAATCCAGAATAAATTTTTTGAGTGTTGAACTTTAAATAGAAACAAGATGGAAGTATTTCTTTTTTATCGGACAGACAATTGGAACTCCCGTGAGAGCAAGGACTTGATTTACATCGGGACTAGCAAGGAGGCAAGTATCAAGAAGTTGATGAAGTTGGACAGCGAACCCATTACGGAGGAGCAAGCCGAGGACATCAGACGGATGAACCAAAGTCAGTGTAACAATGTGGGGTATGAATGGGAAGTGGAGGTTTGGACTCCGAACCATTTGAACAGATAACTTTTTAAATGGAATTTTTATGGCAAGAGTGATAGATGAGGGCATGAAAGCCCAGTTGAGCAAGAAGCAGGGGTTCTTCTTGAAGTATTTTCCGGCAAGAATCCGCAATGTGGGTGAGGATGCCAAGGAAGCAAGAAAGCTTATCTATGCTTTCAAGGACGCTAGGGATGAAGCTTACAAGCAGGTGGCGCAGATGGTGGATTCCTATTTGAAGAAAGAGTATGGCGAGGAGGTGAAGGACATAGTTTTCCTTTGTGTGCCTGCTAGTCGTCAGGAGGTGAACAGAAGCCGCTACAAGGAGTTCTGCAAGGAGGTGAGCCGATTGAGCGGTATTCAGAATGGTTATTCCCATCTTATCTTGATGGAGGACCGCTTGGCGATTCATGAACGCAGAAGAGGAGGAGAGAAGGAGATTTCCAAGGTGAGCATCATGGACTTTGATAGGGCTTTCTTCAAGGGTAAGAAGGTACTCGTCTTTGATGACATCATCACCACCGGCGGCTCTTATGCCCTCTTTGCCGAGGAAGTGGAGAAGCATGGGGCTCAAGTGGTGGGAGGTCTGTTTTTGGCAAGAACACATTATAAATACAATAAGGTATGAAACTGATTTTGAGCAAGACACAGAGCGTTGCCTTTACGGGGCATCGCTCTATTGCTTCGGAGAAGGTTCCGGAGCTTAGACGGCAGGTGAGGGGAAAGATTAGGCTGCTTTACATGCTGGGTTTCAGAAACTTTGTCTCGGGCATGGCGATGGGCTTTGACATGTTGGCAGCCGAGGAGGTCATCAAGCTCAAGGAAGAGCTTTCGGATTTGAAATTGATAGCCGTTATTCCTTATCGGGGACAGAGTGAGAGGTGGGCTTATCAGCAGCGTCAGAGGTATCAGCGCATCCTTTCCAAGGCTGATGAGGAGATTCTTCTGAGTGAGGGATATTACAATGGGTGTCTGTTGAAGCGCAATGATTACATGTTGGATCATGTAAGCGGTATCATTGCCTATTTTGATGGCAAGCCTATGGGAGGTACTTTTTATACCTGCAGAAATGCCAGGGCTAAGGGTATAGATCTTATCAATCTTTATATGCTGGTTTAGGAGGTTTCTCGCCAAAAGGCGAGGAACTTTTTGCGTTTGGGGGTATGTGAAAGGTTTGAGGTGCGGAAGCTGGCAAGTTGATACTCTAAACTCCTTGTCAAATAAGCCTCCTGAATTTAACATTTGAAATCTTGGGCATTAACATTTGAAAGGCGCTATTATTTTATCTATAGGTTTCGCATAAACTGTTTATAAACAGATAGATGTCTTGCTATGATGTCTGTTTTTTGTTTTTGTCATCCTGCATAATAGGTTCTCTCCGATATGTTAAATACCAACTTAAATTTGGAAAACGCCCCGTTTTGATGTTTTCTTTCTTAATTTTGCACCCAGAATCAAAATCGCATATTAAAATTGAAAAGGAATAAAATGAAGGTAAAAAAGTTAATAGTATTCGGGATGACCATGATGTTTGTATTGGCTTCTTGCAATCAACATCCATCCTTCTCTTCCTCCCAAGAAGCGTTGGATGGATGCAAGAAGCAGCTGCAGCTTTTGAAGCAGAAGCAGGATGCTTCCATCGAGGAGCTTTCCTCTCTCACCTCCACCTGGCTGGAGGTGCAGGATTCTGCCTACAGCGCATTCGGTCGTGACTCTTCTCTCAACCTCAAGAGCCCGATGGCGGTGGCGTATTTTATGGTGTCGGATTCCATTCGGACGGAGATCAGCCGTCTGGCCTTTTCCAAGCCTCGCCAACTGCGCGAGGTGATGTATTTCAAGCAGCATACGGCCATGCAGAAGGAGAAGATGGAGAAGTCTGATATCTACCGGGATGCCGTGAAGTATTACGAGAAGCTGGATGATTATCCGATCTACTCCTCTCTTCAGGAGACAATGTCCGCCTATAGTAGTTTGCTCTCTTCTGCCAAGCCATTCAGACAGGGGGATGAACTGATCAAGTTCATCGCCTTGGAGGACAAGTGTTTCAGAAGTCTGATGAAGTATCTCTCTCAGGTGAAGCCGGAAGACCTCCAGCAGCTCACCGTTGCCACCACCCGGGTGTTTGACGGTCTCTACTCTTCGGTGGGAACCCAGGCTGATGAGGTGAACGACAGGACGATGCTTTATCTGAGCATGAGATTCAACCGACGCATTGTGCAGAATGCCTTGGCATGCAAGGACGATATCCTATCTAGGAAACGCCTGTCCACAGAGCAGAAAGCCAACTATCGGTGGATGCTCATTCAGCCGTTCATGGCCATCGACGACTACTCTGCAGCCGTGCTCACCAAGGAACAGGGAGAGCAGCTTCTTTCCCTCTCAGATGACCTGCCTGGACTGCTTGAAAGGTTAGATGCCAAGAAACATGTACAAGACAAGGAAAACAATTTGACAGAGGTGCTGTCGGATTATTTCCTCAAATCATATCTATCATCCATACTTTAATGAATTCAAATGATCAATACGTTAAATGACTTCAAGCTTTTAGAAAGCGAGGAATTGAAGAATTCCATTGCAGAATTTCTCTTCAAGCTATATTGCAAGCTCCCGGAGCAGTTTAAGGAAAGTGCTTTACCTACCACCGAGAATGATGATTTCGTGGAAGTTGTCATACCTACCCGCAGGCAGGTGATGATGGAAGACCTGGTGGATCTGCTTGAGAAGAAGGTAGGGCTTCATATCCTTTATGCCTCGAAGATGAAGTTCGGCAAGCATCTCAGGGCTGTGGCTTATTCCACACCAGTGGAGGGCAGCATGTTCATCGTCCATCTGGGCAGTGAGCAATATGGAATCCTGGATAGCATGACGGTTCACTTTTTCGACAGTGAAGAGATCATGTTGCTCAGCATTCATCGACTGCTCAGGGACAACACCCATGTGGAGGCAGAGGTCCTGGAATGCCAGAAGATGAACCAGATTCTCTCTCACTTCTTCTAACCGCATATAACTTCTAAAAAATGGTGATGATTGTTTTAAAAGTGGTGTTGGCCCTGCTGCTGACCCTGGTGCCTTTTGTATTCCATTATGTGATCAAGCCCAAGGCTTCCAGCTCCCCGAAGTGGAGAAGTTTCTATAGCTTTCTATCTACCAAGATGCCTTGCATCAGAAGGAAGGCTGCCAAGGTGAAGGCATGGATTTCTTATGTCTATGGGAAGATGCATAGAAGCAGGAATGGAAGAAAATTCTTTATCTTGGTGCTTCTTGTCATGATGCTGGTTTTTCAGGTGGTGGATTATCATGCGGCAAGGCAGGCTTATCAGCTACTTGGGGAATCGTCTCTTCTGTCTGGGGCTATGAGTCTCACACCTTATCATATAAGAGTACCCTTTCTAGGTGAGGTCATGGTGCCGGGTTCGGGAAAGCTCTTGGAGAGCCTTCTTTACCCTTTTCTAACCCAGGCCTGGGTTAATGTCATTGCTCTGGGATCCACTATGATGCTGTTTTCCTATAGGCTTGCCGACAGGATTCTTCTAAGGATTCATGCAAGCAGGATCTTGCAGATTTCCCTTGCTTCCGTAGCCATTCTGATGGTGGTGGTTTCCATGGGACGCTGCTTCCTGCTCTTTGAATTGCTCATGATGCTGCTCATGGCAGGCATCATTTATCCCTTCCCTCAGCAGCCTTCTTCACCCAGGGGTAAAGCAAGATGGCAGAACTTGGGCTCCGGGGCCCTGGAAAAGCAGGCAGCCTAGGGTTTTCGGGAAGCTTATATCACATATTTATATTCTATCTAGTAGTTTTTCTAAGTTCAAACATTATATCCAAAAGTTATAACCAAATGGTAAAAGAAAATATAACCACTTCTGAGCTTCATGGCAAGAAGGATGGTTTCGTTATCAGAATGTCGTCAGAGCTCATGGCTTATCTTTGCAACGACTATGCTTATCGCAATCCCAACAGATTCTCTCGCCTGAAGGCCTTGCAGGATCTGCTCATCCGCTATCAGGAGGCCAAGCAGTCTTCTTCTCAAATGAACGTCAATATAGCCCAGCTTATCAAGGCCTGGGGATGGAGTCGTCCTTCTGTGCTGGCTTTTGTGGAGCAGCTCGAGAAGCTGGAGGTCCTGCAGGTATGCAACATGGTAACCAGCAAGGTCGTTCATCTGAAGCCTGGTCTCTTTAGTCCGGCTCTCTCTCCCTCTGACAGCATATAGCTTCCATAGTCAGCCTTCTTTCCAGAAAGGATTTTAAGCGTTAATTTTGTTCTCGGCTTCGGCCAGGTGCCTTCCAGTTTGAGGTCAACTGCCCTACAATAGGGTACGTTTTTCCAGGTGGGCGCTTGCGCCGTAAGCCCTTTTTTCAACATCAGGGGGGAGCCTAATACCAAGTTTGTGACCAAACATGTTTCAAACACCCCTGTTTCAGGGGGACTTCGTGCGGCAAGCCGTGTTTTCATTAGGCTTAGGGACTATCTCCCTAAGAACCCTTTATTCCCCCTTTAAATTCAGTTTTTATGGCTAAGCAAGTATTGGATGTACATGCAGGTAAAGGCATGACCACTTCCCAGAGCAATGAGCATCTTCGCAATGCCAACACTGGCGAAAGATTGAAGAAGTGGAGTGGCAATTATGATCCATCCCGGGAAAAGCTCAACTTTGAAGTGGGGCCGGGAGGCATCATCGTGCCGGTAGACAAGAAGTCTTCCATTCCCTCAAGAATCAAGAAGATATTGAAGCAGCGAGGGGTGGTGGACCCTAACAAGGGTTTGCCGGAGGCCCGATACAGGACCGTGGCAAACATCATTTTGGGCGGGTCCAGAGACCAGATGCACCGTCTGGCGTTTGGATCTCAAGAGGTGAATCTGGAACCTGGTTCTGACAATGCGGATATCAGGAGAATGCCTGAGATTGAATCCTGGGCATTGGATATGTATAAATTTATGAGTAAAAAGTATGGTGAAAAGAATATCGCCGCCTTTATAGTCCATCTGGATGAGAAGAATCCCCATATTCATTGTACGCTTCTTCCTATCACCGAGCAGAATAAGTTTTCATGGAGAAAGGTGATGGTGGGGGAGGAAAACAGCAAGATGGCGTATAGCAGGAGAATGACAGAACTTCACAATGAAATCTCCCAGATCAATCTCTCCTATGGATTGGAGCGTGGTGACAGAGTGGCTGAAACCGGAGCCAGGCATCGTACCATCGAGCAGTATCATCAGGAGTTGAGAAAGAAGCTCCAGCAGGAAAACGAGCAGCTCTCTGAGACCATTGAGGGTAACCAGGGGGTTATCCAAAAGCAGCAGGCTACCTTGAGTGGTTTGGAGAAGGACATCAAGCATGCCACAGCCCGCTTCAAGGCTCTTCAGACCATGATTACCAATTTGGAGTCTAAGAAGAACAGGTTGCTGGAGGAGGTCGAGCAGCTCAATCAAGACCGTGAATCGGGTAAGATCAGTGCAGAGGAGGCAAAGGCACGCCTTGAGAAAATACACCGTGAGCTTCGGGAAGTGGATGAGAAAATTGCCGACAAGACTCAAAAGCTCCATACGGCAGAGAGCCAGCTTGACCAGCTGCAGTCAAAGACCCACTCGGCAGAGAAGAAGTTTGAGGAGGTTCAGCAAAAGCTTCAGAAGGAGGTTCCTTCTCTCAGCAAGACTACCGTCAAGGAGATGCAGCAGATGGGCTACATGATGATGGCTACAGATGCCAAACGTCGGGCTGCAAAGTATAATGACTTCCTTTCCTCACTTCCTTCTGATCACAGAGATGTGGCGCTCCGGGCAGGAGATATTCTCTTTGATGGTTCCATAGCAGAAACCATCATGGACTGTGCTGCTCAGGTTACTTCCATCGCGGCTGCTCTTTATCTGGGCTATCTGGATGCTGCCACCAGGATCTCTCAATCCGGTGGTGGGGGTGGAAGCCCTGGTACTGGATGGGGCAAACGGGATGACGAGGATGACCTGGCATTCCGTCAGCGTTGTTTCTTCATGGCCCTTCACATGATGCGCCCTGCACAGAAGCAGCAGAGAAAGCGATAGAGTTTAGATTCAGGTTCTTGCCTTTTTGATGATGAATCATTAGATAGTTGTTCGGCTTGGGGGATGTATGGTCATCTTTCATGCCGAACAGCTATCTGTTTTTTGCCCCTTGTAAGTAGGAAAGGTATTAGGCAAGATGTTGGTAGTCTTTTGGGTATGTCAAGTGAACTGTGTCATGCAGCATAACTCTGTACTGGTAAGAGAACAGCTGGGGACACAGTTCACTTGACATCCCCCACTTATCTTCCTATTTACATGCTGATGTTTATCAAGAAAGAACAGAAGCTGCCTACCAAATATTCCATTGATTTAAGCGGACTGGTTTAAAGGAGCTCAGTATTAAAAGAGAGTCTGTTTTTTACGGACTCTCTTTTGATTGCTCACTGATACCGGACGGCAGAGACTACCGAAAATTGTTTCAGATGTATGTTTCCAAATATCCTCTTGCTCCATATAATGGTACATTGGTAATATCGTCCTGTTCCCGATAGTCGCTCATCGAAAAGCGCAAGCCTTTCATGCCGGGATATTTGGCTATAGTCGCTTTCAAAGACTTTGACTGTAGATTCTCCTCAGCCTTCACTTCTACCGGTATGACCTGCATTCCTGCCTGAATGACAAAGTCAAGTTCCAACTGGCTGTTTTCCTTACTATAATAATATATAGGAATCTGGCGCAGCGATTCCAGCTGACAGCAAACGAAGTTTTCCGTAAAATCACCTTTCCCGGTATTGTCATTACTAGGGAGCAGAAGCAAGGCTGGCGGAGTTTTACTCATAGCCCCCAGCAGTCCACAATCCAAGAGATACAATTTGAAGGCACTGACATCCTCATGGATCTTCAGAGGAAGACCTAAAGTCTTCACCCTACTGATTTTATATACCAGTCCTGCATCTATGAGCCATTGAATGGCCAACTCATAATCCTTGGCTCTGGCACCTTGTTTTACAACACCATAGATGAACTTTTTATTCTCTTTGGCTAGTTGGGAAGGGATGGAGTTCCATACCTGGTTGATTCTTACTACCTGCTCTTTTGGCGCATGCTTGGAAATGTCTTTTTCGTAGGCCCGAATAATTTCCTCCTGTACTTCTCTTACGGCATTTGCATCATTGGTCTCTATGAACTTATTTACAGCTTCTGGCATACCGCCAACAAGGTAATATTCACGAAGATGCTGAATATAGAGTGTTCTAAGCGATTTTACCACATCCCACATTCCATGCTGCAGCAGATCCATGCGCTGCTTGAAACCGCGTGCCCACAGAAACTCCTCGAAAGTCATCGGATACATTTCCAAGGTGTTAACCTTTCCCACAGGATAAGATTCTCCCTGGTGAAGAGCCAAGCCGAGAAGGGAACCGGCTACTGCCACATGATACTCCCGTGCATTTTCACAGAAATACTTCAACGAGGCAAGTCCACGATGCAACTCCTGTATTTCATCCATGATGATGAGGGTCTTGCCGGCTTCTATATTAACATCTGTAATAGCTCCGATGGTGAGAAGGATGCGATCTATATTATAGTCTGAAGCAAACAAATCCCTAGCCATGGCATTGTTGTCACAGTTTATATAGGCCACATTTTCAAACTCACGTTGCCCAAATTCCTTCAAGATATAAGTTTTGCCAACCTGTCTTGCTCCCAACAGAATAAGGGGTTTTCTATCCTCTCTGTTTTTCCAAGCAATGAGGTCTTGCATGATAAATCTTTCCATATATTGCTTTTTTTACTGCAAAAATACTGAAAATTAATGAAATAGCAAAATATATCACATTTTTATGAGGGACTTTTTGAAAGATTAACACACTTTTATGAGGGACTTTTGTGACTATCCGTACATTTTTATGAGGGACTTTCTGCTTTTTGTTATGCTATCAGGTCAGGGTGTCTTAGCAGCCTTTCATTGGTCAATAATTCAGTTCAGGTCTGGTTGCTTTTAAGTTTCAGGTTAACAAGCAGACTCAAAACCACATTTCTGTTTACCTTCAGGAATAATGTGGCTTTGAGTCTTTTTGTATTTTACTATTTGAGCAGCAGTACAGATGTGGCGTTGGGTATTTCCGTGGTTATTCTGTTTACTGTGTCGTACATCAGCTTGTTGAGCTTGTCATCAAGACTGGTCTTTTTCTCTGGGTGAAGTTGCTCTACCTTTTGGTCGTAGAACTCTGCCCATTCCTGTGCCCAAGCGAAGAGCTGCTCATCTACTGGTTCCAGGTTATGTTCGTTGCTTCTCTTTTTGAGTTCCAGCAGGTGAGCGATCTTTGCTTTCATGTCTGTATCCTCTACAGTGGCTTCAACCAGTTCTGTGAATCTTACAGGAGGGATGGTGCCTTTGTCGGATAACCATTTACATACAAGGATACCTCTGAGGTAGTAGAGGAATCTCTTCAATGGCAGTCCATAGTCCTTGATGTATCTGTCATTATGTTTCTTGTAGATATGGTTATAGTGGAACATGGCCTTCTCCTTGTTGAAATATTGGTCTTCCATTTGGCGGAGCTCGTTGATGAACGTTTCGTCCATTTGGTAGATGATAGGAGAGTGGAGCCATTCAAAGAGTGAAGGGTTGGAGCGTTTGAAGAGGCGCAGGGCTTTCTTCAGGTCCCAGCCCGACATATCCGTTTCATCAGGAAACATCTGTTCGATGGTATCCTTTTGCTCTTCGATATGGAAGTACCACTCCGGTTCATGGACATAGATGAAGCGTACGTCCCAATCGCTGTCAGGAGATGCGAATCCCCAAGCCCTGCTACCTGATTCCACAGCATACAGAATCTTCACGTGTTGCTGCTGCTCGATTTCATGGAGGTGTCCGAGAATTCTTTCCTTAATGGAATAATGCTCTTGCATAGCCTTGTGAACCTTGAGAAGGTGAGGAGACAAGAATCTCTTTTCTTTGGTATATTCAATCTCCTTGCCATTTTCCAGGATCTTAAAGTAGATGGTGTTATACTCTTTGTTCTCAAATCCCTCCAGAAGTATCATGGAGGATGATCTTCCCACAGAGATATATGATACCTTATATTCCTTTCCTGTATCCAGTTCGGTGTAGCTTTCTCCTAGGTAAACTGCCGTTAGGGTATCTGTTTTATTGAAGTATTCTCTCAGATAGTCTGTTTGGCTCATGCCATACAAGTCTGCCATATTATTGTTTTGTTCCATCATTTTGCATTTTAATTGTTGTCTTCATCGAAATGGGTATGCTGTTCGTACAGTTCTGCCATTTCCTTAGTTTTGTCTCTCATATAGCTTACAGCATTTCGGGGATAGATGACTCTCACCCCGGGACCATAGCTCATGAGTACAGAGTAGAGCTCGAAGTTGATGACCACAGAAATCTTGAAAATACAGCTGCCATCCTCATTCTGCCTGATCAGTTCCTGGCTATGATGAAGGGGCTTGGTCTTGATATACTTGCTTTGCTCAGGGGAAGCCCAGAACTTGATGGTGCGTGGCTTGTTGTCGATATTCTTGCTCACCCCTATGACATCGTCGAAGAACTTCTCGCTATCAAACTTCGGGTTCTCTCTGAAGGGTTCATCGACAGGCTCAATGGATACAATTCTGTCAAGGGCAAAGTTGTACAGGACCAAGTCTTTTTTCACTGAGCAGAAAAGGAACCATCTGTTTCTGTATTCCTTCAACAAATAAGGGTAGAGAATATATTCATTTGCCTCCTTTGCGTTGAAAGACTGATACATGATTCTAAGCGTCTGTTTGTTGGCGATGTAATTGTAGAGAGGGTTCAGAAGTTCCAGTCCTTTGAGGTTTGGCATAGAGTCAAAGTGGATGATGGGCTTTCTGTTGCTTCTGCTGATCGATAGCTTGTCTTGCAATCTTCCCACCACGTCTGCCATCTCCGAGAAATGGTCAAAGTCCTCCAGCTGCTTGAGCATTTCAACGGCTTCCTTCATGATTTCGTAGTCGTTTTCAGACAGAGGCATGTCGAAGATGGAATAGTTGGGATCGGCATAGCGGTAGTATTTGCCGTCATATACTTCTATAGGGGCATTGTAGCCCAGTTTGTCACTGCGCATGATCTGCAGGTCGGCCTGCACGGTTCTTAATGACACTCCTTTAGAGATGCCTTCCATGTCATAGAGGGCATCACTGCAAGCATCCACCAGATTGTCGATAGTCCATCGGCGATACTTGTTTCTCAGGCAATTGTCTATAGTCTTGTACCTTATTAAGGCATTCTTGTTTGCTGGCATAAGCTATTCATTTAAAAGTTTGGTGCAAAGATAACAAATAACTCCGCAATCTATTTGCGTAGCCATGAATATTTAACTTTTTCCTGCAAAAAAACAAAAGGAGGACTCCTTTTCCAGAAGAGTCCTCCTACATTTGCCGATTAAATAAATACATCCACGAAAGAATAAGTTCGTAAACGCTTTGTATTTTACCAATTGTCGTTCTCGTTGCCGGTAAGACCATTCTTGATACACTCCTCAATCTTGTCCATTACTACATTTGAGTAGGCATGTGCCATGATCAAGGCTTTGCAGGATGTCTTTTTATGGGAGTCTTTGGCTGCAAATGGGAAGCAGGAATCCAAGGTCCACTTTTCATCGGAACGAACTGGTGGAGTCTGGCTTCCTCCTAGAGCTGCCATCCATCCGCCGCCTACCATCTTGGTGACACTGTAGAAAGGTACAGTATAGGTAACTCTCACCTTTCCGTCCTTGATATCACACTTGATGACGGGTTTGATGCTCACGTTGTAGGCGTTGCTTCCACCTGCGTGTTGTGCGATGTCTGCTACATAACCTTGTGCGATGATGGTTCCCAGTTCCTTGTCATTGAGTTTGATCACAGAGTTGGCGTCATTGAAGGTGGCAGTGAACCAATAATTGAGAAGAACATAGAGCTGTGCCTTGCTTTGGCCAGGTGCTTCCATGACCTGTACATAGTCGATGGCGTTGTTCTTGTCAAGAGTGAGTTGCTTGCCAAGATTAGAGGCAGCTTCTACCCATTTGTCTCCATATTTCTCCTTGGCATACTTCTCTAGTTCCTCTGCTCTGAGAATCTGGGCGTTTGCTGAAATTACAGCTGTTAGCAAAAGTGCTAATGACATTATTACCTTTTTCATTGTTTACCTTGTTTTATGAATGTGAATCGTTTATCTCGCTTCTGACAGATTATCTTCCATTATCATGGTCATGAATCCATGCTTTCTGTTCATAACTGAGTCTATCCCAGTTGGTACGTGGCTTTCTTTTGTCGGTGTGGGTGATGGCTTTGCCAAAACCCTTAAATAACCATGCAAAGAACAAAACTAAAAAAATACTTCCCATAAAATTAAATATGTTTGTCAGCACCTTGGAACCATTCCTCGGTTTCTCTGAATCTTATTATTATAAATAGGTGTTAGCTATGCAGGGAATTTGTATAGAGATACATTCCTGCAAGATTCAATGAACTGTCATAGTTCATCATTGCATACTTTCTGTGTTTCTAACGATCTTGGCGATATGTATCATTACTATGTTCCATAGCTTTACCAAAACCCTTGAAGAAATTAGCAAAAAACAGTAATAAGAAAATTGCTCCCATGTTATGAATGTTATTAGTCAGTACCTTGGAACCATTCCTCGGTTTCTCTGAATCACGATGCAAAGGTACGGGCGTTCTGTGCAGTCAATCTGCATAGAAAAATATTTCTAAGAAAATGCATAAAAAAAGAGAAAAAATCGCTTTTAATGCCATTAGCGATGTCTCTTTTATGTTCAAAGTGTGATGTCATTTAATCGTGTTCATCGATAAGAAATTTGCTCAGTGATGTATTGTTGATAGGAGAATTGGAATATAGTTTTGCCTGATGTAGTTTCAGGCAAAGCTAGTTTTAGTAGAATTTTAGGTGGCTAGTTACATATATCTTGACGTTTGTCGGAAACTTTCACGATGACTTAGTTATAAAGTTCACTAAAATAAAAAGGCGAATGTCATCACGACACCCGCCATTTATGATAATCAATGTTAATCTTTACCTACTTTCTTTGTAACTGCAAAATAATTATTGTATATTTGCAGCGTGAGGGATGGGTTAACCTTCAGAGACCCGCTCTTATTCCAGCCAGGCTTTTTTTAGTCTGGCTTTTTTGTTAGCCTAAGTGAGTAGAAGTTTCATCCATTCTTCTTGCCTCTTCAAACTTTTCCTTCATCGTGGGGTTACCGCGAGTGAGTTTCTTGATACTCAGGTCTTCCGTGTCATTGTTAGCCAGGCGAAGGTAGTTCTCTGAGCTGAGGAGATTATCCTTCATCTTCTGGAGAGACTTGATGGTCTTGTCAATCTCTTCAATGGCCTTGTTGAATTTTTCGCTGGCTTTCTGATAGTGACCGGCGAATTTGTCACGGAAGGCATTGACCTTGTTTTCAAAGTTGGTAACATCCACACTTTGCTGGCGAGCCAAAATGAGTTCCTTCTGGTACTCTATGCTCTTCTTGGATGCCTGGGTGAGGAGTGAGATCAATGGCATGAAGAACTGAGGACGGATTACATACATCTTCGGATACTTGTAGGAAACATCAACGATACCTTCGTTATATAGCTCACTGTCTGGTTCCAGGAGAGAGACCAAAACCGCATACTCGCAGCCTTTTTCTTTTCTGTCTTTGTCGAGTTTGGCAAAGAAGTCCTCGTTTTTATGCTTTGTAGCCGTGGTTTCCATCTCGTTTTTCATTTCAAACATGATGGAAATGTACTCTACGCCATCTGCTGTGTCTCGGAAGATGAAATCTCCCTTACTGCCGCCACTTGCATCATTGTCCTTTTCAAAGTAGGCGCATGGGTACATCATGCTTCTTACTCTGTTGAACTCAGTGCTGCAGTGAACCTCCAGGCTCTCTCCAATCATCTTGGTGGACATGTGGGCTTTCAGCTCCTTGTAGTGATCTACTTCCTCCTGCTTGAGCTTCAGTCGGCTTTGAAAGTCTTCTTTCAGGTTCTTTTCCTTGATGATTGCTTCTTTCTGGGCCAGCTCCATATCTCCCTTGAGTTTCTGAATCTCCTGTTCCTTCTTCTGGAGGAAATCCTTGCTCTTATTCTGCTCCTCCAGGATGGCAACCTTTAATTTGCTTTCGTTAGAGGACAGCTGTGTCTGCAAGGCTGCGATTTCCTTATCCTTTTTGGCAATCTCTTTTGCCAGGCGGAGCTGGTTGGTATTCTCAATACCTTCTAGTTGGCTCTGAAGCTTGGCAATCTCAGCATCTTACTGGGTAAGGTTGAGCTCTTTCTCAGAAAGCAGTTTCTGATAGTTCTGTTCTGCTTTCAAGGTCTCAGCCTTTTGCTCAGCCTTCTGCTGTTTCTCGAGTTCCTTCATGCGTCGTTCTACCTCCTGGTTAAACTCTGCATTCTTGACTTGACCAACAATAGCAGCATAGTCTGCTTCATCTACCTTGAAGACGTTGCCACATTTAGGGCATTTCAGTTCTTTCATATCGTATATTTTAATCTGTTATTTGATTGAATTGTCTATATTAAGTAAGGATTGATCACTTTCGGAACTTTTCATCTGGTTCCGGAAGGTATCTTCCTGCTATTTCTGTTTTAGCAAAGGGTATGCCAAATATATTTTTCTGCCAAAGGTGAGGTGGAGAAGTAGTGGGAAAGGTATTCCACCGTCTTATTCCTGGTCACCTACAGTGTTGTTTTAAGCATATAGTCAGATTTCCCCCATTTGCTAAACAATCCATAGTTCATCGTCAAAGAAGTCCTTCTCGCCCAGTTTCTCACCAATCGCTTTGTATGGCAATTGGCTGCAGCTAGGGCAGATGCAGTGGAAGTGTTTCCAGACGTTGTCTCCGTTCTTGCATTTTTGATCGGTTCTTCTTGGAAGGAAGCGTACAAAATGATTGTTCTGCTCACAGTCCTCTCCCCATATCTTCTTGTAGTTATAGCCGCAGATCTCACAAGTTCCTTCAGTAACCTTGGATAGGTATTCTTCAAGTCGATCAGGGATATAGCCAGCCGTAAATGCCTTACTTGCTCTTTGAGAGTCCAATACATTATAGTACTTATAGACGTATTCAGCCCACATTTTTTCAAGCTTGAAAGCCATACTATCCTCGATGACTCTTCCGCTATGTCCACCTGCCCAGTCAAATTCTGGCATGGCTTCTTTGAGTTCCTGCGTGGATATGTAAGGGCTTGTCTCTATGTCAACAATGCATTCACAAAACAGGTCGGCATAATAAACTTCACGGTCTTTCCCGCTCCAGTCCTTATCTTTATAAGGGGCAGATTGGATAGTTCCAGCCATGACGATGCCAGTTTTTCCTTCCCCTACTTTTACCATGAAGAATCGATCTCCATCTTTTACCTGCTCATGGTCCCATATTGACCAGTTGAGGTCTAGATATTCGTTGGGACAGTCTTCTTCATTATAGTTGTCCAATACTTGGATGCACTTGCTCAAGTCTTTCTTATGGAAGCTTGAAATAGCTGGATTCCACATTAAAACAACAGTCTTCATCTTTTTGATATTTTTAGTTCAACAAAGTTCTGATAAATATTTAAGTTTCAATTGTCAAGCAACTAAGTTTTGTCGATTTAGATGCATTTTCATACTAGCCTCCTTTTTACCTTACCTTGGGACAATCCCTTGGCTTCTCGGTTTGATGTTGCAAAGGTAATAAGTATGTGTGCAGTCTATCTGCGCAGGAAAAGAAATGTGAAAAAAAACTTGGGAATGTGTTTTTATGACATTAGAGAAACGATAGTTGCGTAGTCTTTGTGCCATGCGTAGCACTCTAATCGGTACCAATATATCGCTTCAATCGGTACCACTGTAGCGCAGTAATCGGTACCAAGTTTTCTCTGAAGATCTCTGAAATCTTTGTGGATTCTTCAACGTATCTTTGAAAAACTCCGAAAATCTTGCAGAATTTTGGAGAGTTCTACAAGATTTTCGAAGAATATGCAAGACGGTGTTTGCCGATGGCTTTACTGTACAAAAGTACCATGGTTTAGTGGCGTATTCTGCGCAGATAAATATTTCTTGAGATTTTCTTCAATTTTTTCCTTAATTGTGTCTCTCAGGCTTTGAGGAGAAAGAACTTCTACGTCTGGTATAAACGAGAATATCAGCTGGTCCAGCTCCTTGTTGGGCTTGACCTTGATGGTAATGGTTCTTTCTTCCAGATTCACTTCCTGTGATTGGTGGAGAGGTTTGGATACAATATAAGGAAAACGATTTTCCGAGAATCTAAGTACCACGGTTTTGATGTCCCCCTTCGGTACCGTTACTCCAATAACGTCGTCGAAATAGGTGTCGAAATTGATCTGAGTATTATTGCAGAACGGAACATCTACTTTCTTGAATGAAACGATTCTGTCTAATGCATAATTGCCAATTGTATCATATTCGGCGCTTTTTCCGAGCAAGAACCATCTATTATTATATTGCTTCACGTAGTAGGGATGGCATATGGTCTCGAACTCATGACCTTTGAATGTGCGATAGTGAAGTTTGAGAGGTTGGTGGTTTACTGTAGCATCTATGATATCCGAAAGATGTTCCAATCCCTGGAGTTTTTCATTTTGCTCAAAGGAAATGAGATTCTCCGCATTGGCCTTTACCCCAAAGCGGTATTCCAAATTGGAGATGACCTCTTCAAGCCATGCATTGGCTGGAGTTCCTCTATAACGTCCCAGCATTTGAATAGTTGAACGTAGATTATTCACCTCCTCGATGGACATATCATTATTATATATGGTGAAGTTAGGGTCTTCATATCTATAATAGTGTTCTTTGCCCACAGCCATGGGATAGGCCTTTATAGGTGCATCAAAGGTTACTCTATCGCGCATATACTTAATGTCAGCACGTATTTGGCGAGTACTAACTTCGATACCTGTCAGGTCATAGAGGGCGTCATTTACCTTCTCTTTGAGGTCCTCGAAAGTATATTTATGCTTAAAGTCCCTGAAGCATCTGTCTAGTATTTGATACCTGAGTTGGGCATTTTTATTTGTTGGCATGATTGTCTGCTATTATCGTTACTATTATGAAGGTTTGTTGCCTTCGTCAAGTCAGAAGAACCTTGTCTATATTGACCGCTACAAAGATAATCAAAAAAACACAGATAGGATATGATCTCTTAAGAAATTAAGAGTTTTTATACTTCTGTGCAGTATTTGTGCACTGAATTTCATCTCTTTTGATTTTGTGTTGCTCTTTCATGGATAAAAAAATAGTGCCCAGCTTATGGCTGGACACCATTTTCTTACTTTTCTTTTGCAGCTATGGTATATAAGATACCTCCACTTCTGATTACTTTATTATGCAAGGCAAGGCTCTGCCCCAAATTATTCTTGATCTCGCTATAGGTGATACCTGGATTGATGCTTCGATCCAAGTCCCAGCCGTATGCAATACCTCCATCAGGTCGTATGCTGACATCGTACTTTTCTGATTGAATGGTGAGTGAGCGGTAATGCGGGAGAAGCTCGTATTTGATTTCTACCGGTGTGTTCGCAATCTCACTCATACATTTTTGGAGGAATTGGTCACAATCATTTCTCTTCTTGAAATTCTTTTCCAGAGTGAATGTGTCATCATCTTCAATGTCATAATAGGTTGGAACATAACCTGCATTCTCTTTGCTGGAACGCATGATGGTTAGTCGATCAACTTTCAGTCCATATCTTCTTTTGAGCTGCTTGATCAGACTGGCCAGCAAGATACAACCTAAAGGAGAGTTTAGATATCTATCCGAATAGTTCATGCGTACATGCTGCATACTAGATAAATATTTGCCTATTTGCTCCCATTGAGTTGGGTTACTGTCAACAATTCCGTCTAGAAGGGTATTTGAATCCAGATCTTTCGTAATATACTCTTCGAACATTTGGCTATTTGAAGTAGTCAACTCATGGATGATAGCTTCCTTATCAATCTTTTCAACAGTAAATTTCGGAAAATCTTCTGTTGAAATGAAGATGTTGGCAGCTTGTCCCCAGCTATCATTGAAATCATTACATGCCTCATTGCTGAAATAGATTTTGTGCTCTCCGCTTTTGAAGCTCAGCATGATGAGTGGATGAACATCCTTTTGATCAGTCATGACGTAGATATCCTCCTTGTAGAGCATGTTGAGAGCAGAAGTGAGCTGGTCGGCAGGAAGTAGTTTGAAATTTATCTTCTTGTCGAGAACATAGTTTATCTTTATATCATTTAATGACAACTCCTTTATGTTATGTGCAAATGGGAATGTGTCTGCTTCCCAATTCTCTACTTTGCCTGATATGAATATGGAGAGAGAGTCCAGCATATTGCTTCTCATAAGATGGTAGAGTTCTGTAGTTAAATCAGAAGTTACCTTCTTTGCATCAGGACATATCTTCTTGATGTTGTCATCTACTTCTCTGCTTTCCACTTCCATGGTGAGCCATGAAAGGGCTGCATGACGGTCCAGGTAGTTGAGATACCATTGGGTGTTTCTGTCAATTAAGCAATTAGTACAAGCTTTATCGCAGTTACAACCTTTCAGTGCATCGTATGCAGCTTTGAAAACTTCATCTTTATAATCAAAGAGCAGTGGAGAATAGCCGGAGCCGCCAAGAGCTGTATCATAGATGAAGATGGAATTATAGCTCTCATTATAACCAAAGTCTATTTCTCCATCATTGATGCCAAGTATCTCTGTGAGTTTTCTGCTGAGGATTGCTCCCAGGGAATAGAGTGTATTGGGGTCAATGATAGGGTTGGAGTTGACATCATAGAACTTAATCTCTACCAGGTCTGTTTGATAGCGTCCTACAAGAAGTACATTTCTTCTGATATTTGCTCCATCGTTTTCCGTACCTTGGCACTCTTTGCCTGCCAGGAGATGCTTATGAAGTGCTAAAGGATGCTTGTCATCTGATGCTCCTGCAAATCCGTCTTCTACCTTCATTCTACCACAATATGGGCACAAAGCATATCCATATCCCTTTCCTTTGTTGTAGAACAGAATCTCAGAACCGTTTGCTCCACTTCTCATCTTGAACTTAATGTCATGTTCGTTTTCCGACCATGGTTCCATTTTCAGGAGAACTGGTTGAATAAGATTCATGGCATTGTCATTTTTAAGGACACGAGTGGGCTTGGAATCCCAGCCCACAGTGAATCCTGCCGGTTCAACAATTTCTGTGAAGTGGTTGGTTCCGATGGTCATATTTGAGAGTCCGTGCATCGTTCCCAGCTGGTGGCATGAAGGACATTCATCCAAAGGTTTGCCATATACGATTGTTGTATAGTGGCAGTGGTCGCAATATTGGATGACATTCTTCTTTGTGCTGTCAAAGCGTGATTTTAGTGTGATACCACTAGGTTCATAACACCATTCGTTGATAATGACTTTATTGCCGGGAGCATATGCTGAAACGGCGTGGCTCATGTGTAATGTTGGCATCTTAGCTCCTGTTTTGCCTGCTCTGTCCAGATCTGAGGTGAATTCTACCAGTCCTGTTGGAATACCTGCTGATGGCAGGAAATTGTTCTCAGCCAGCCATGGCATAAGAGAAGAATTGACAAAGTTATTTTTACTGTTTGTCACGGCATATCGTTGACGGGCTGGCGCTCCTTCTGTGTCCTCGATAATCTTATCATAGATTTCTACTCTTTCTCCATACTCTTTTTTAAGCTTCAGAATCTTTGCCTTACACTTTTGTGTTGAACTCTCCAAATCTTGAACGGCTAGGATGCTTCCTTTGACTAGTTCTGCATATTTGGGCAATAAGACCTGGTAATGGCTCTGGTGATTAAGTATGTCATCGAGGAAATCACAGAAGAGGTCGCATGATGAAACATCTCCACCGAAGAAGTTTTCGATGGTAGCTTTCACTCTGATTCCGCCTCTGGAAGCAACATATGTAGAGAAAAGATAGCTGTTGACCTGACGCTGGATGATTTGCACACTTTCCAGTCTTACCTGTGCCATTTGAGTTATGTGGGCCATTGACCAACCTGGATTATTCCAGGCTGACATACCTATCGGATTAGGGGCACAGAAGGTTAAGGCCAACGCTTTTGTTTCCATGCGTCGTCCTGCTCGTCCTGCTCTTTGGAGATAATTTGCAGGTTTTGGTGGTACATCATTCATTACAACCTCAGAGATGCCTTTCAAATCCACACCCATTTCCATGGTTGTTGAACAGGAGAGGATATTGAGGTAGCCTTTATTAAACTGCTCCTCGTATTTGTCCAGTACCTGTCTTTGCTGCTGACCGGAATGCTCACCTGCAATGAAGATTGGTTGCATATGCAGTATGTTTATTATAAGGTTGTTGAGCAATCCTCTATTCTTGATCTCTTGGAGGTTTTTATTAACCCAATCTGTTATATCCTGATCACTTACGCTCTTTATCCCATCACTTGTTTTCTTTTGGCGCTTAGGATATGGGAACATAGGAAAATGCAACTCAGAAGATTCATCAATCTTAAATCGGTCAAAGTTTGATTTTGATATGTATCCGCTTATTCTTGGGCTGAAACCTCTGAACAGGGTGTCAACAAACACATTGTCCACAGGGCATACGTATGCCTTGTCCATGAGTTGTATTTTTACCTTATCCTTATCTAATAAGTCCAGAATGTATCCATGTTTCTCCCTGTCAACTTCTTCCAGCACATTTTGGGTGAGGTATTTCCATGCGTCTTGTAAGATGCTATTTATCAGATCTATATTTTCCTGGTTAAGCTCTTTTGTGGAGTTGATATTCAAGGCTGCACACAAAAGAAGAACAATCCTGTTCTGGCTTTCTTTTACTTTACCCTTTTCAGACAGAGTTACCGTTTGCCATTTGCTTACCTTTCTATTCCCATAGTGGGCGTCTGACCTTGATGGATAAATTGGAGAACTGAAATCTGTTTGTGTTAAGAAAAATTTATAGCTTTCCGAGAGGGCATAGTGACGGTTGCCTCTGATGTAATAATCAAGGCATATTTTGAGAAAGTCCTGCCAATCCGAGTCCGTAAAGCTTCTGGCGGCCAATTTTGTAGGAACTTTGGCACCTTTTAATGTAGGGTATACAACTTTCACCAATCCCAGGGTCTCCAAGGAATTGGAATGCTTTGGTATCCATCCAAACTGGTCAACATAGAGGGCACGAAGGTAGTTGGTAGGTTTGAAATCAATACCGTTAACCCCTCTGCTTCTTGCCTCTCCAAGATGTTTGAACATCTTCTTGAGCTCTATATTTTTCTCTAGCGATTTTTCAATACTCTCCCATGAGACAGAAGTAGGGGATGGGTCCTTGCTGTTTCCCATTCTCTTGTCTTCCAGATTCTTGAATAAAGGCATTAATGGAGCTGGAATCATAGGCATAGTCTTGAATGCCTGATATTGAGCTTCTTCTTCTTTGCTTAATCCTCCTCCTGGGTTGTAATCCTGAAGCCTGACTTCGCAAAGGTTGTGATATATTGCCGTACGAATCCAGTTACGTTCCACATCTTGATTGAGAGTCATTGCAGATTTTGCCGTGTTTTGGCGGCTATCTGTAAATGTAATGAACTTTCTTCCTTCGTATATCAACTCCAAGTCATTCTGATCTGCAGCAGGTTCTGCATTGTCTAGCAATATTGGTGCTAAAATACGGCCCATGAAGGTTGCACTGGCACGGAAATATTGGATTTTTCCAAAGTCAATGCTTCCTCCACAGTGTGGGCATACGTTTTTACCATATTGATCCCAGCACTCCTTATAACCGTTGCCATCATCGTTTTTAATTGCATTAATTCTAGAAACATCTGTACTTATTGTAAAGACGTTTTCTTGTACATTGTTTCTTGGGCATTTATTTGGCTCCTTTGCCAATATGAATGGTGAATAGGGACTGTTGCTCTTTTCAGATTTAGCATCCTCATTGGTATCCTCTTCATCTGAAACGTAATCAAATATATCACTGTTGAGTTTTGTCGTATTCACTCTCATGCGGAAAGCCTCATTCTTATCATTACTTTGTTCTCCAACCAGCAGTGTTCCTCCACAGTGTGGGCATGTCGCTATTTCCAAAAGAGGTTTTTGGCAAGATGGACAGGTAGTGTTCTGGTAGGTGGTTAGGGATCCGAAGTTGATGCTGCTACCTTTATGGGTTTTACAATCCGGATTGGTGCAGACATAGATGCCTCTAATGGATCGAATGAAGAAATGGATACGTGAAGGCAATAGGGCACCTGCTGAACCATCTAGATTCAGCCCCATTATTTTTTCACCAAGCTTGTTTACAAGTCTCAGGCTTTCTTCCCTTGATAGCTTCTTGTTGAAGACATTAGATATGGCGCTAAGTGCCAATGATGGCTCTTTGTTTATCTTTTTTCTTAAGCCCTCAATATCTCCAATCGTTGCCTTTCCTGAGAATTCTTTGTTTATTTCACCTAATAGATCAGCACATGCAGAGTTGTTTAAATCGGGTATAATTCGTTTGCCATCAATAATTTCTATATCTGATGCTGCTTTGCCAGTGATGTCCGATACGAACTGTTTCAGCTCTGTTGCTGTCTTAGGATCTTTTGGGTCACCAATTGTTGCAGAAGTCAGGGCAAAGTTTACCTGTTCTATGGTGACTCCAAAAGCATCCAGAATTCTTCTTATCTGGAGAGAAAGCTCTGCTGCAGAAGATCCTGTATAAGTATGGGCTTCATCCAGTAATATCCATCTCAATTTACCTTGTGATTTCTTAAGAATACTTTGGTCTTCCGGTCTTACCAACATGTAGTTAAGCATTGTTGGATTAGTAAAAAGAATCTGAGGTGGTGTTTCCCTTATTTGTCTTCGAGACAAGAGCTGGGGATGAGCTTGTAATGCCTTGTTTCTTTGTATGTCCTCAGGGGTGTCACCATTGTATATGGCATAGGTGACCTTTGGTGAAAGTGCAGAACACCAGGCATGTACTCTTCGTTGCTGGTTTTTCATCAGGGCATTCAGAGGGTAAATGAAGATGGCTTGCACCCCTTCATTTACTACTGTACTCTTCTGACGATACAGATCCTGTATGACAGGAATCATGAAGCATTCAGTCTTTCCTGAACCCGTTCCAGAAGTTACTACAATGGTCTTCTTGTCATTGAGCAATGTCTTCCAGCTGTTAGTTTGATGGGTATATGGAGCTCTATCCAGAGGAAAGCGATATTCTTCATCTTCTATGCTTCCTATGGCTCTAACAAATTTTTCGTCTAGAACATGCTGTTTGGTTGCATGTTCAAGAAACGTCATGGAAGAGCTTTTCCATGGAAAAATTGTCTGAAAGACAGGAGGGGCAATGAGAGGCTCCTTCTGTGTCAGGAGTTCTCTCAGATAGTTTTGCTCTTCCTTATGACCAGGTACCCATGTAGAAACCAAAGAATCTACGAGTGCCTTGTTTGCGTCTGTGTAGAATTTAGCGTAATCCATTATATTTCTTGTTTAATATCTTCAATGCTTTTGTAAATATATACGAATACATCGTGGTGAAGTATGTCCTATAGAAATTGATGATTCTTCTAAGTCGGATATTTTCTTCACTTTTATCTGTCCAGATATCCTTTCCTTCCCCATATGCATACTCTGCTGCAATGATTGGAGATTTTAGAAAGGTGAATTGGTATCCCGTTATGCCTTGACAGGCATTCGGGACAAAATAATTCGCTTCCAGTTTTATGGTTATATACGGCAAGTCTGCATTGTTGTCATTCTTTCCCAAAATCCTAGAGCGTAAATCCAATATTTCTCTTTTAGAGAATAAATCCTCTGTTTCACTTAATTCTCCTGAAATGAATTTCTTAACATCCTCAGTATATTCAGAGTCTAATGTTGTTTTCAGCATTTCCTCCAAGTAGGTCATGAAAAGAGGCATGAGAGTCATAGCTATATTTATGTCAATGGTACTATACATCTCGAAGATACTGTCTATTGCTCTTTGCCAGTCTTCTTGTTTAATCCAATGAATTCCTATAGCGTATTCATGTTCTAGTCTGCTTACTTCAGCGGTGAAAATATGATTCTTGCCAGCAAGAAACATTACTAGAATGAATCTTGTAAGAAGGCTAGGATCCTCTGCAATGGTACTGATGCATTCAAATACCTTGAACGGAAGATGGTATTCTGCTGCTATCTCAAAATACCTGGTAGCACTTTTCCAATGAGGACCATTGTCCAGTCTCTCAGATTCCAGGAATCTTTTCCATCTTACGGTAGTAGCGTCTGTATTCTCATCTTCAATATCTTCTGGTACATCTTCTTCTAGATGAATGACTTTTGGTATCATCTGCTTTTCTTCATATTTGTCAGAGAATATGACGTAGGTATTCGAGTCATGGTTAGACCAACTGCTGCTGATGTTACCATCCATGCAATTGCCTGAATCTATTATCTCAATACTGGAGTCTGGTATATTTATACCTATAGGAAGGGCCATGACTTTTCCCTTGTATTCTTCTTTTTCCGAATAAGAGGCATCGATATTGAATACTCTAATTTGTTTTTTATATTCCAATTCGTCATATGATGTACCATATATGTAGCGTTTTATTTTGATGGAAATACCCTCCAAAGAGAAAAGAATATGACTGTTGATATCATCATATTCATCTACATAGAGGTCATAGATTCTTCTGATGGATTCTTCGAAGTTACTCAACGGTATGATACCTTCCGGAAATTTTCCGGTGATGCAAACTTCTGATTCTATGCCTTTTGAATCAATATAGCTGATTCGGTACTTGTTCTCTCTATTTCCATGAGTGATAATACGATAGCTGGTGAGGTCATTTACAGATATAATCTCTCCTTGTTTGACGTGATGGTTCTGTGAATCCAGAATTGATAGTCCTATGAATGGTGCTGGAATTTCTATTTTCAAAGATGGCATGCCAGCTATCAGGATCCTAAATCCTACTGTTGGACATATCTTTCCGCTCTCATTACGCTCAATATGCCATCTGTTTTCAGATATAGAGTGTACTGAAAAGTTTTCGTTTTTTTCCATCACAACTTTTCCTCTGCTATTGTGACATGATATCGTTGCAGAGGTTATGGTTTCATTTGAAGATTCAAATGTCAAGTTACCGATGGAATAGAATGACTCTATCAAAGTATGATTGTCCGGCAGGTCAATCTTGATCTCAATCCATCCAAATGGTAATATATGGCTTCTTGAAATTTTATGCCATATCTTTTCGGTTCTCAATCTGTAATATACGCAATATTGTTTTGATTCGACAGGTTGCCCACTTTCATTCCAAACGGAAATATATGGACATCTGTTTAGCAACTTATAGTTACTGCTTTCTAACCATCCAATGAAGATACCACCAAATTCTACAGAATACTTTGTAAATGTGTTGGTGAATGTCATACGATCAGATGTTGCAGAATTTACCAGTTCCAAAGATTCAGAGAATTCATAGCAAACCACCTCAGTATGATCATACAGTTCAAATATTTTTAAATTCTCTGCATGAACCGCTTCCCATTCTTTGGTGACCAAAATAACGTTACTCTCAGCTTTTCTTCCTCTTTGCTGGATGTATATGTTGTTCGTCTTTTGGAACTGTTGAGGGGTAGAGAACTCTGGTGGATAGCAATTCAGCGCATTGATAAAAAGACATTCTCCTTCATTGGAGATAAGCTTCAATTCAATATATGATTCTCCCTTCCATGAAAATTTTCTTTTTTCAAAGTTCATACAGTGGTAGATTCCGTTCTGGATACCACTTTCACTTTCCTCAAGCTTGCTACGTTTATATGTTGCAACGTATTGTTGATTAACAAATAAGTCGAATGAGAAAGTTTCTTCACAATTCAGTCCGGCTATGGTTCTACTGCTGATGTTGATAGAATGATTCAGACAATAATATAATTCCACCATGTCGTTCTTAAATTGTACTTCCCAGTTGAAAGACAGAGGTTTACGGCTATGTCCCGTTTTTGCTTCTGATGCAGTTCGCTTCAAAGAGCTTGTCAGTTCATGAAGTTCCCCGTCTTTGTTGGAATCGTATGGTAAAAGATCTTCACGGTTTTCTACTATAGCATGTGCAATTTGGGTGGAAATTTCGTATATGCTATCATTTTTGAATGATTTCGGTAAGTAGGAAACACAGCTCATAGTTGCTATATTTGCAGTATTCAAGTCAATATTGAGACTGCTGTATTCTTCCACTAGATGGCGTAAGAATTCTTTATATCCACTAAAATTGGTCTTGTTATTTACGACATAGCCTATAGGCAGACCTCCTTGCATCAAAAGAGATCTGAAATAATGATATCTATTGTCATGGATGAAGTGAAACCCCCATCTCTTATAAGCCAGTCTTGCCGATTTATATAAGTCATCACTGAAGCTTTTTGGAATATTAATGCTTTCAGCGATAGCTTCACTTGAAGGAGAACCGCCATCGTAGATTTTTTGCCACCATATGGCATAATACAATGCAGCTTCTTCTCCCACAGCATAAAGATCTCGCTTGAGATAGGCACGATAGAGACTTCTTGCTAGTTCTTCCTGTTCTTCGGGCGTGATATTCATTTTCCATATTGGGTTCAGAGGTCTAGAAAGGCCTCTGGTCTTTAGAATGTTATCGAAGACAGGATGTTTGCCGGCATCATATGTATATGTTATACTGGCAGTCTCTTTTGCTAGATTTTCATCATCATTCTCAGAGGTTAATTCCTCTTCATAATCAGTTATTGTGCCCCCTTTCTCTACAATTTGGTCTTTATCTTCTAGGTTTTCTGATTCGATTCCCTCAAACTCATTTTTTTCTGATTCTTCATTAGAGCCTGATTCCTCTGTTTTTGCAGCATTCTCAGGAGCAACTAGCTGTTCATATTCGAGAGACTGCATGTCTTCTTGTATGCAAGTCTCTTTCCCTTCTTTAATTTCAATGTATTGCATTGGGTTGGCTTCCTCTGTTATATCAGAAATAGAATTTTCTTCCTCAATGTTATCTGTCGCCACATTGATTTCTGCGTCCAAAGGTTCATCTTGGAGTTCAAACTCTTCAGTTTTGTTTTTGCTTGTTTGTTCACTAGTGGTTGATTCAACCTTTGTAATATGGTTTACAGGCAATACAGGCAGACTATCTTCCATAGCCTGCTTCTTTTCTTTTTTGATTTCTTCCTGCAGCTTTTCTTGAGCTTGTCCTTCTGTCAAATTCTCTTCTGCAGCTTTCTTACTTTCTAGTTTTGGTGCATCGATGGTATCATTATTGTAAAGATCTATCTGGAGGTTACTTTTTTTAATGAACAGTTCTATTAGTTCATCTTTTGATTCTTGAGAAAAAAAAACGATGTTTCTAAAAGCTTGAAAATTTCTCAAATTATCTGTTGCTCTTAGTATTGCACCAATCGTGTAGGTTTTTGCACACTTTAGAGCTTCAAATGTTTCGTCTGATATTAAATTGTGGTCATACAGCTCAATAATAGATGTTGAGTGGTAGATATATATAGGAGTTGATATTTTGTTCTTATTGGATGCTTTAGCGGTCTTCTTTTCCGTTGTCTTAGCTTTTGAATTTTCAGTATTGGTTGTAACGTTGTCAATTTTCTTGTTGCAGAGTTCTACTTTTAGCCAATTTCTGTATTTTACGATGTTACATAATTCTTCCTTAATAGTCTCTATATGTAAAGAATTGAAATCATTGAAGTATGTTAAATTCTTTGTTTTGTAAAGGATAGCTTCTATTGTAGATAATTCTTTTTGCTTTAATACCTCCAATGTGCATCTTGAAATTAAATTCTGTTCGAATAGTTCGTCAACAGAAGTTGTCAAGTATACGTATATGTTGTTGGCCACCATTTTTGAATTAATGGAGGCTTCTTTACTTTCTGTTATATTTTCCGATTTTCTTTGTGGTTGATGTTTAGAAAATTTATAGTCTTTTATTTTGTATAACACCATAAGTAGGGCATTAAAATCCCTTTCCCCAACTTTGTGCTTTAAATATGTTAAGTGACCTATCATGTTATTTAAAAAAGCATGTACGTCGTTTATCGTATAGATACTTTCTTTTTTTAACAGAGAAAATTCGCTTTCCGTAATTACATTGTTTTGATAATATAATGCTAAATCTACGTTTCCTTCACTACCCAGTTGGGTATGGCAGTCCAGCGCACTAGTGTAGCTGCTCTTTGGGCTAGTTGTGATATGACAGTTATCTTCTTTTTCTTTTCTTTCAGCTTTTGTGAAATTTAGAATGCCTTTCATTGCAGATAACATTTCTTCATATCTCTCTGCCCCAAGTCTTGTTTTCAGATATTCTTTAAAGGTGTTGCTTGCCGATTGAAAAAACAAAATAGCTTCAAAAGTAACAAGCCCAGCTTCTTTGAATATAGACAATTCTTCTTTAGTGATGAACTTGATTTTGCACATTTCATCTACTGTCATGTCTTGGACTGACAGCGGCTTATTTTTTGCAATGAAATTGGCATCAAAAACCTCTTGGTATTGATTTCTTTTGTGTACGACTGAGGAAAGTATATTTTGTATTTGTAGATAATTCCTATGAGTCATTCCTTGAATTGTCAATAATTCCTCAATATTATGAGTGTCACCTATAAAACCTAATAATTTTCCTACGGTAACTAACCTTTTTGAAATTAGGATATTATATGTTTCTAAGCTGATCATGTTGTCATAGAACAACTCTTTGATGGATGTCTCTTCAGTTATTATCATATCTCTATTATTTTTCTGCAAATTTAATAAAAAGATAATTAACTGACGTGTTTTTTATGAAATATTTTTCAGTTTTATGCTATATAACATGATTTTTTCTCTTCTGTGCAGATAGGCTGCACAATATCGATGCTTTTGATGTTTTTATGCATTTCCATATTACCATAACATTCTAGTTTAATAGATGATGATTTTGTGATGTTATGACTTATACGGACCATACGTAGTAAAATAATACAAGCGTGTGGATACGCTGTATGTTTAGTGCTGCAGTATTACATATTAGAAGAAACTAAATGTTATGACAGGATTTTCATTTTAACATATGATCTTCAGCGTTTGTAAACATTTCTCCCTTTCTCTAAAAATCGTGTAACAAAACTGAGCCCATTTTTAGAAGTATTTCCTGGTTCATTATCAAGTAAAATATCAATTGACTATAAGATGTTTACATTAAATGATTTAATTTAAAATGACTTTTCAAAATGGACCCAGTAAATCATTTGTCGGTGCTCTCTCTTCAATTTTACCTTATGCTTGTGGTTTACCTTTTAAACCCTGTCTTCCGGCAAGTACTTATGGATTTAGTCAAATTCTAACCTAGCATGGTAATTGCATCGAAATATTTACCTAAGTCATATTTTTTGTTGATGCAAATGTATGGAACCTCTTCTTTTTCGAATGTTACGATTCGATCTAGTGTATAATATCCCAATTGATTGTACTGCTTTGTCCATGCCAGCAAGAACCACCTATTATTATGTAGCTTTATATAGTAGGGATGGCATGTTACTTCAAACTCGCGTTGGTTGAATGTGCGATAGTAAATCTTGAGAGGCTGCTTGTTGATGATGGCATCTACAAGATTTGGAAGATGTTCCAATCCTTTAAGGCTGTACGTTTCTTCTGCGTTTGGAATCTTTCCGGTTATACCTAATCTTTCTTCAAGATTTAGGATGATTTCATGCAGAAAAGTTAGTTCGGATGAATCTTTATATTCTTCATACGTCTTTTCGGATATATATAGGGGTCTTAAAGTTGAACATATTTTCTTTAACTCTTCAAAGGAGAGTTTATTATAAAACATACGGTAGCATGGATCTTCGTATCCGTAATAGCATTTTCCTCCATCTTCCATAGGATAAGATATAATCTGTGTATCAAAAGCTATGTAGTTTTGTATAGCATTGATATCGTTATCCACCAGGCTTGGTAGAATCGAGAAAGATGAATCGCCGAAAAGGGCTTCGGCCATTCTTGCTGTAAGTTCTTCGTATGTATATTTATGCTCCTTATCCGATAAGCACCAGTCTAAGATAAGGAATCTCAATTGGGTGATTTTATCAAATTTCATAATCTCTATTTTTAAATTCTACTTTAGTATTCATGAGTCTTGTGCCAATTTCTTGGAAGGTCTTGATGATTGTATCACGTTGTTTTTCGCGTGGAACCTTCAATCGATTGGCATAATGGGATAGCAGACCTTTGTTGATGTGTGTTGCCTTACTTAGAGTTGCCAGCGGAACATATGTATTATATGCCTTAAGGAGGGAAGCTACATCTGCAAATTGATACGTAAAATCATACTCTTGATTTTTATACCACTCAGGATACCTGCTGTCTGTTTCCAGGAATTCAGGTTCTAGGATTTCAATACATCCTTCTGCTAACTGGATGAATTGATTGAAATCTGGTGATTCGATTTTCTCCACGACATCAAGGCCTAATTCTTGATATACGTAGCCTTCAAATTGTGATTTTTCCCATTTTATATATATAATGTAATGTCTCATGTTTCTTTTTTGGTGCAAAGGTATTCAACTAAATACTTATAACCAAATTAATAAAGTTAAAGTATTCAAACGAATACCATATTGTTGAAAATATGATGTGTTTTTATTCTGTTTCTTAACAAAGGTTAAAGTTTTTGCGCATTTGTCAAGGATTCTCCTCGCGTGCGCGCGTGCGCGACTTTCTTTGTAATTGCGTTTTTGGGGGTTGTCTTATTTGTAAATAAATCGCTTTTTACTAAGATTTTAGCCTCTGAAAAAAACGCAGATTTTGTTTGGAACTTATGGGGGAAAATTATAACTTTGCCGCCGAGATGCAGAAATGCTCTCGACATTTATAGCTCTTTGGGATAACTGTGTTCAGGCCTGAATATGTAACACATGGAGCTCCTACCCATTGGCTATGATAGTGAGAGACAATGATAATAATATAACCGTTTAAAAAGAAAGAAAACAATGAAGAAGATTTTGTTTTTGATAGCTGCGTGTGCTTTGTTCAGCAATGCGCATGCACAGAGGGTAGTAGCTCCAGAGCCTGAGTTCATTAATAGCTATTGCGTGCTGACGAGCGATTCTACCTATGATGTCCTGCCTAAGGAGAGTGGCAAGGTGGAGAAGCATCAGAGCAAGTTCTCCAAGTTCTCCAAGATTGCCGGTGCGGTGAGTGATCTCGGTTTTGCCGGTGGACTTGTGGGAGCCAGCACGGGCAGCTTGTCTGGTTTGGAGACCGGAGTGAGAGTGATGGGTACGGCTGCTGGTGTGGGCATGGCTGCAGATGCAATGAACACTCTGGCTGGAGTTGAGGGTATGGATATTGCATTTGAAGGAGGACGTTCTGCCTATACTGTGAAGAAGTCTGGCAATGGTCTTCGCCTGCTTATCAAGGCGGAGAAGAATGAGGTGGATCCTATGGGTATTTACCGAATTGTACGATTCAAGGCTTCCAAGAAGGACAGACGAATTCAGTGGATGACCTTCAAGCCTTCATTGCTGGGTAGTTCAGATGCCAGGAAGAAGGGATTTCTGGCCTTCACGGGTCACAAGTATGGCAATCAGAGTTATCTGATAGATATTCCTGCTTCTGAATTGGAGCCGGGTGAGTATGGTATCGTCTTCATGGCTGTGGCTTCTGCCCAGGAGATTCCTGTGGGGACTTTTAGTGTAATCAAGTAAAAGCGTTGGATTATGGAGATTTTATTTTTGTTGCTGTTGTTTGGAGTGCTTGGCAAGGGAACAACGAAGGCTGTGATGGGTGATGGCAAGAAAAGAAAGCCAAAGACCAATTGGGACAGGTTGAGTTACGAGCAGAAGGCTTGGCTTCATGATCATTCTTGATATTGTCATTAGGATCACTGACAGGGGAGTGGATGCCGCTACAAGCTATTTTACGTTTTTCTTCTCCCTTTGTCTTGCCATTGCTGTGGGATTGCTTATCTGGATCAATACCCCTCGGGGCAAGAAGTGGCTTGATGAACTTTAAATGGTAGGTTATGGTTCAAGAACGTAAGATTGCATTATTGGTGGATGCAGAGAATGTCTCTCATCTTTGTATCGGGCAGGTGATGACAGCTGTCAAGAACAACCTGGGTGGCTTGGTTACTGTCAAGCGTATATATGCTGATTGGACCAAGCCCAATCTCTCCGCATGGAAGGCTGAGCTTCGGAAGCATGCCTTCCTTCCCATTCAGCAGTACTCCTTTACCTCTGGTAAGAACTCTACGGATTTTGCCCTGGTGATTGATGCCATGGATTTGTTGTATCAGAACGATATAGATGTGTTTTACATCGTATCCAGTGACAGTGATTTCACTAGGCTGGCCATGCGCATCAGGGAGTCTGGGAAGATGGTGATTGGTATGGGAGAGAAGAAGACACCTGAGTCTTTTGTCATGGCTTGTCACGATTACATCTTCTTTGACGGGAATCAGGATGCTTGCGGTTCTGCATCCTCTGTCTCCAGTTCTCCTAGTGCTGGTAGTAAGGAGAAGGGAAGTACTTCTCAGAAGATGACTCCTGGAATCAGCCGGAAACTCATGGTCTTGTTAAGGGAGGTGGTCAGTGAGGCTGCAGAGAGCGATGGTTGGTCTGAACTGGGGTGTGTGGCCAGTAGGCTTCATCTCAGGAAACCGGGCTTCAAGGTCAAGACCTATGGTTTCAGCAAGTTCATCAAGCTTATTGAGGCTTGCGGTGATTCTTTCCTTATTGACCTGGATCATCCTATCAGGAAGAAAAAGAAGACCATTCGGAAAGTTTGTTTGAAGAATCGGTAGAATTATAGGAAATGGCTTGTTTCAGTGCAGGTCATTTCTTTTTTTGAATATTTTTGTTTGCTGCGCAGATAGGCTGCACAGGAATATCGTAATTTTGTGAGCAAATTTAATTTTTAAATTAGTATGGCAGATAAAAAGGAAGAATTAAGCAGTCATGTGGAGAACATATTCAAGCAGTATGTTCATCCAGGACTTTACATCTGTGATTTGGCCACAGGTGGTGGCAAGTCATATACTATTGGCAAGCTTACCTGTGAGTATTATCCCAAGCATTTTGAACGCATCATCATTCTGTGTGTTCAGAACAAGCTTATTGAGGGTATGAACCGTGAGATTGAGAAGTTCATTGATCAGGAAGGGGGGCTTAAGAGTGATGAGAAGCTTATTGTCGAGAACAATGCCGAGGTGGTATTGAAGGCCTGTGGCAGCGGCTCCTTGAAGTCTTTGCTGGATGAAATGGAGTATCAGGTGGGTGAGCTTCACAAGCATCATGCAGTGGGTAATCTGGAGGGCAAGATTCAGCAGGTCAGGAAATATGTAGCCAGTCTTGAAACTTGGGTAAGGATCTTGGAGGATGATCCTAACAATGCTTCTGCTAAGGAGGCTGTCAATGAAGTGGAGCAAAAAATCAGATATGCAATCAAGAATTTCTTCAATACCTACAAGCATCTTCTTCAAGCTGATGGTGTTGTAAAGAATGTGAGCATCAAGTATGTTTTGAAGCATTTTCCTTCGCTAGAGAAGGTATATCCTCAGGTAAACCTACATAGCAAGAAGGTCTTGCTCATGACGGTTCAAAAAGCGACGTATGGCATTGATCCAATTCTTTCTGAGAGTGTTCATCTCAAGAATTTCACGGATAAGCAGACCTTGATCATCGTTGATGAATCTGACCAGGCTGCTGTGGCCATGCGTGATGTCATCATTGAGCAGGCATGCAACAAGCTAGGGGGAGAGAACAGATACAGCAGGGGATATCTGGGCTACTTGCAATATCTGGACCTGGTGAATAGCCGGAACGAGCTTTCCACTGCCTACTACGATGATAAGCTTGTAGGAGCCCTTGAAAAGGGGCAGAGCATCATACAGGAGAATTGGAAGCGCAAGATGGGAAATGTGGTTCCTTACAAGAATATTTTCCTGAGAAGTTCTGAGCCGATTGATTCATATCGCAGGGGCGTGTTTTTTTCTGGTTCGCTCTTTAAGCTTGATATTGGCAGCGATAAGGAGAAAGGACGCGCCTATATCTGTTACAAGCATGGAGAGAAAGAGTTTCGGTTGGGACACAGCCTGGATGGAGAAGACTTAAGGAAGGAGTTTCAAGTGGTGGTGCCATTGGATGACTTTCTGCGAATGGTAGGTGGCAATGTAACTGCTGTCAAAAAGCAGCTCTGCAATCTCATTCAGGAATCTCTGAAGCGCAGGCAGGAAGAATTCAGGATCATGGTAGATGACAAGGATCAGTATATGGGTTGGCCAACACAGGAACGCGAGACCCATACGCTGATGGCCCGTTTTGAAAGTGGGGCTGAGAAAATCATAGAACAGCAGCTGCTTGACTACATGACCAATCGCAAGAACCTGGATATCATGGCTGATGACAAGAAGATCAAGATGGCGGACGACTCCTTCTACATGCAGGGGTGTCAGCTTTACCAGGAAGATATAGATGACAGGGACAGTGCACATCGTGTAAGGCTTTCTTGCAGGGAGATTACTACAACTCCGGAGAAGATTCTGTATAGTTTGGTGATTTCTGGTCAGGTGACCGTGGTTTTGTGCTCTGCCACTGCTTCAAGCAAGTCGGTCATCAGCAACCTGGATATTGATCATCTCAAGTTTGTATTGGGGGATCGTGTTCATACATTATCCGAGGAGGAAAGTGAGAAGTTTGATGCATTGGTGGCTGCCACTTATCCTAAGGGACATCGTGTTTATACCGAATCCCTTCAGCATTACCGCTATGCTGACAAAAGAAAGGAGAAGGTAAGGTTGCCGGATCATTATCGCAGGATGTTCTGTCAGGATGCGGTAGATGATGGATATGTTGATGAATGGTTCAAGCTTGCAAGAGAGCGTGTATACAAGACTGGTGGTGAGAGCAGTGATCCGACTTTTGATTTTTATCGCATCTATCAGTTCATAGAGGCCTATCACTGGTTCTACACGCATGATGATATTCACAGCATGCTGTTTTTCCAGAACAGGTCAGCAGTGAAGGACAAGGCCTTGATAACGCAGATGAGGGTATTGGCATGTCTCATAGACGGGTCTTACAAGGACCAGCTGAAGAGCGGGGATTTTGATGATGGGTTGCCTGAATGGGAAAATGAGCATCTTTTCATGTCCAACAACCTTCAGGAAGTGGAGAAAGTGGTGTTGAATGGTTTGAGTGATGGCAGCCTTTCAAAGGTGATGCTTGTGACTGCTTATGGCAGTTTCAAGGCTGGTGCCAACCTGCAATATCAGGTTCCTGAGGGCTTGGACTTTTTAAAGGGAGACAACTGGGAGAAAGATGAGTCTAAGCTCAAGAAGGATTGGGATGCCATTTATCTCTAGAGCCCTACTTCCTATCTGACCATGGATGGTGACAGGACAGGCTTTGCTGATGAACAGGGAATTTATCGGGTGATGATGTCTTTGATGATGCTCAAGGAACGTGGCTGGCTCTCTCCCAACCAGGTTAAAAGATGGTTGGATTGTGCCGTTTCCGGGGGTAAGCTCTACTTCCGTGAAGAGTCTGTAGCCAGGGACAAGGCCTCCTGGGCACTGACCATACTGGAGCAGGCTGTGGGCAGAATCTGCAGAACCAGAAATAAGCCTCATACTACCTACATTCTTTATGACGAGGATATGAAGGGCTACTTTATGAGAGTTGGTCTTCAAAAGTCGCAGACTATGGAGTTCAAGGCTTTGGTCAGCGATGTTGTGGCTCATTATGGTGAATCGGACATGGATATGTGTCGGGTGGATGCAGAAAAGCGAATGAATGACGCAGCTGAAGCCAGGAGAGCATTGAACAGGATGAGACGAAATGCTCTTCATTTTACTCCACATCCTTTTTCAGATGAAGAGGATTTTGATGAGGATGAGGAGCAAAATGGTATTCCATTCAGGGTCAGGAATGGTCAGATCATGAACCAATACTACAAGCAGGCCATTATTACCCAGCCTGTCATAGATAGTTTTGAAGAGCTGACGGAGAAGAGCAAGATAGTCACCTTCCTTCATAAGTGTTATGGGGATTGGGCAAGAAATGATCTTGGAGAGATTGAGGGCTCTTCGGTTTCTCCTTCGTCTGTCCGCTTGGATATATTGATGAAGAATGACGTGATTCGTACACATTTTGAGCAGAATGGTTATGCAACGGAATGGAAGCCTGGAGGTTTGATTCTACATCCGGAGATTTTGATGGCAGACTATGCCGGTGAGATTGGTGAAGAGGCATTCAGGGCATTGGTTCTCCGCTATACCCATTGTGATGAAGATGCTTTTGCCCATTTGGAGGTAAGGGATTACGAGCTGGCTGACTTTGTCATCAATGATGCCGATGGCAACCACAAGGTAGCTTTTGATGTAAAAAACATGAATCCTCTTATTGAGCATAATGACAGAGAGGGTGATCTGGCTACTTCCAGGAAGCGAAAGATCAAGGAAGAAAGACTCGGCTGTCCTCTTTATACGGTCAACATGCTCAAGATGCCGGCTGACTCTATGGATTCACATGAGATTTGCGGGGTTATTGACAAGGAAGGTCATGTGATTCCTGAGGTAATGGAATGGATTAAGAAACTCATAGAAAGTTAAATGATTATGGGAAGAAATTTATTTAGTACAGAAGAAATTCTGAAATTGCCTGTGACCACGAATAAATTGTCGGTTACTTGGGATAGTGGTGCTCTTTTCAAGAAGTACTCCATTGTTTCATACAGTATGAAAAGCAGGGATAAGGATCGTAAGAATCTATCTTATGAGCAGCTCTCTGACACCCCTGCCGTATCTGTAGCTGGCTTCTGGGCAAAGTATGGACAGTATGAACAAGGTTGTACCAAGTTCTTCGTACTTGTAAGAAGAGGAGATGAAAAGAAGGTGTTGGAGAGTCTCGGCAAGCAGGAAGATGTGGCTATGTGTCTCGATGACCTATCAGGCTATAGTGAGAATCTGCAGAAAAGAATCATTGCATCCTTGGCTGTCAATTCGTTGGGCAAGCATGGCAAAAATGGCATGATGTATAACAATGGTCAGTTGTTGGTATGTGATGACAATAACTTTGGTATTCCTGCTTCGCGCCAGGAGCTTGTATGTTTGAAGCTGGAGGTAAATCAGTATATGAACCTCTCTGCCAAGACGGTTAGCTTTTCACATCCCAAGACCTTTGAAGACTTGAAGCGCAGGAATAATTGTGTTTTCAAGATAGGTAAGGAGATGGATGGTACTCTTTGGCTCGGTAAGCCGCTTTGTCCATTTGTTGTCAAGCAGGGTAAGGAGAACGTCTATAACTTGGATGAGCTCTATATCCAGCAGAAGAGATTCAAGGCAACCCGCAATGTTGTCCCTTATTGGCCATTCGATTCGAAGAAATACAATCATGGCAAGTTGTTTGTGATCCGTCAGGTTGTGGATTTGGTGAATGAGAAATTTGAGAATCTTCTTAAGCTCAGTTTCACAGACTATGATGTGTTGGATTTTCAGGAAGGAAGTCCGGAGAACAAGATGCTGAAAATGTTGGCGGAATACTTTAAGGACAAGGTTATAGGTTTCGAAGATCCATTCAAGACTCCAGCTTCCAAGAAGCAGATTGCTCTGCTCAAGAATTGTATGAAAGAGGGTATCGGTAATTTTTTGGCGTTTGCAAAAAGAGGTCAAGCACCGGATGTGGTGGTTGGATTGTGTCAGCCGGAAGATGATACTGAATATTCAAAGAGCAAGTATGGTAGCTCCATAGCCATTCAGCATCTGGTTCATTTTGGAAATGAAAAGCAAGATAAGGTCATTAAGAGTGTGGCTATTAGAATCTTGATGGAGTTGATGGTTAAGGATTGCAATATACATTGTCAGATGCCTCCAGCCTTAGGGGAAATGATGGAGGATTGGACGTTTTACAGTTTCAAGTCTAATAAGGATGTGGCTCATGGAGGGTCTTTGTCTGCAGATATTGAAACCGGAAACTTGCTTTTAAAGGCGTATGGCTTTTCTGACAAACAGGGAGTGGATTTCGATACATTCGTTTCCAATACCATTGGCTATGGTCCTACATCACGCATCAAAGGTTTTCGTGATTACAAGGTGATGGCCAAGGATGGAAACATGTATCTCATCGTGGATACGGAAGAAATTCCTATATTGGATGCTTCTTATATCGATGAAGTTTATGCCAGGTATCTGGATGAAGATGATAAGGAGATTCCTACGTTGTCAGTTTTCAAGAGAAAAGCCAATGGTTGCAATCATTGGTATCTTCGTGGCTACATGGGCTTTCATTTATGGAGGGCTGAGGGCTTGAACGGTGAAGGGGCTTACTCATACATATCTGGAAATAACAGTCATAGAATTCAATTCATTTCATCTCAGAAAATAGACAAGATGCCAAGAGTTCGTCGTATCTTCATCCTTGAGAAAAAGCATCCTGATAGAGTTTGGGATGATATCCAGCAACTGAAGGTCATGTTACTGGTGGGCTTTGGTCGATGGGGTGAGCAGATGACTTATCCTTTCCCATTTAAGTTCTTGCAGGAGTATCTGGATAAGGAGAGCAAGGAAGCATATGAAAAGCATTGGAGTGAATTGTGATGTTTCAAGTTCCCTGTTGTAGTGATATAAGCAGGACCGGTCGAAATATTTCGACCGGTTCACTTCATTCGTTTGTTTCTCGGAAACGTATGTTCTTTCCTTTTATGGCAATAGACAGCTATACATGATGGGAGAAAATAGCATTCTTACAGCAATGAATTGAAGATTTTTCATGCAATTCAAAAAAAAGTTGTATATTTGCAGCTGGAGACCATCTTTTTTCTGGTAGTGCAGATAGATTGCATAATGGCTTCCTGTTTTTGTACCTGGAAAGTATCATTCTGAATAAAGATGAGGAGCGCTACTGGATGACAGGTGGTAATACGGGGATGTTACCTATACGCATCATTCTTGAGATTTACCCAATATGCCATGGAGCATCCGGAACTGAAGTTCTTGGTAACTCCTGTGGGTTGCGGTACCGCTGGATATACTCCAAAGAGATGGCGCCTATGCTCAAGGATGCAGCCTTCTTGGAGAATGTATATCTGCCTATCAGCTGCAGGAAGGTGCTGATGGGGGAATAGGGAATAAAACATCGTAAGTAAAAATATAAATCAAGAAGTATGAGTCAGTTTAAAGTACATGTTCAGTATATCATTTATGGTTGTTGTGGCATTGAGCTGTTGATTGGCAATAAGCTGATCAAGTGTGATGCCGGTTATGGTGGTCCTAATCCGTTGGCCTCTTTGATTGAAGCCTGCTTGGATTTTTCCATTGCCAAGAAAGAAGGTTATGAATCAGAAGATTACATCGAAGAGACGGAAACCACATGGGATGAAGAGCCGGGGGAGATGCATCTGGAGCTGAAATTATTAAAAAACGATATGGTCATCATGGATATACAGCAGAGGGACGATGAAAAGAACGTTCTTCAGGAATGGCATGAGACAGTTCCTTATGAAGATTTCAAGGAGGCAATAGTGGCGGAGGGCTTTCGTGTGCTGAATGCATTCGGTATCCACGGTTACTATACAGCATGGTCCGATGGTGTTGATTTTCCTTTGGCTGCACTGCTCCATCTTACAGGTAAGCTTCAGTTAAATTGGGATGGAGACAATTGCTTTACGAATTTGTCCAAGGAACTGGAATGTCTTTCAAACTATATTGAGAAACTTCAAATCAAGGAAGAGACTCATTATGATGAGTGTAAGCTATATTACGAAGCGTGGCAACTGCAAAGTAGTGGCGATCCGTTTGAGGTAGGGGGTAAGGTGAATTGGACTTGCGTTATGTCTGCAGAGTATAAAAATGCTCATGGTACCATCATTGATTTTGAAGAAGAGGATCATGGCTTTGCCAAGTATTCCATTAGTGGTACAGTTACCCAAATCATAGCTGAGCGCAGTGAGTTTCCTAAGGGAAAGAGTGTTGTCTCTTATTCTCAGGCAAATACCATTCAAGAGGAAATCCTCAGGGCTGATGGTCATGAAAAGGATTTAAACTGTGACGAAGAAACGGATAGAACATTTTGGGGATATATCGTTACACTCAAAGATGTTGTGGTGAAACCCTTGCCGGAAAAGGAAAGCAACATAAATTATGAGTGATTAGTTATAGATTTACTCTTTTACACAAAATTAATTATCTAGAAATAACTGGGCCGACTTTAAAAAAGCGATAGGAGATAACGCATCAAAACAACTTTTAAAGTAGGCTCAGTTTGATAGATATTCAATAGTAGGGACGACCGTGAACGACCGCGAAAACGACCGAAAACGACCGCGAACGACCGCATTTCGACCAAAATGACCGCAATAACGACTGCTTTTGTGAATTCACAAACGAGGGCTATGTTATCATCTACAAGTTTAAATAAGGTAAAAAAATAAAGGCATTTTTTGTTGTTTCAATATTTATCGGTAATTTTGGACTCAATATTAATTCTAGAATACATGTCTATGGATGAACAATTGAAAACTGCATATAAACAGGCTATTCAAGATCCTTGTGCTAATCTTGACAAGCTGTCTCGTTTGACTCCTGTTCGTGGTGATGATGGAGAGCCATATTGTATTGATGGTAGTAAAAGTGTTGTGTTCAAGATGCAGAATCCTGAGTCTGGGAAGTATTATGCCTTGAAATGTTTTGCCGAGATTCCTGATAGTAGCGAGAAGTTACGTTACAAGCTCATTGCCGATGAATTGGTAATGGTGGATTCACCTTATTTTGTACACATGAGATTTATCGAGGATGAAATTCAGGCGGAGATTTCTTGTCCTGAAGATAGGTTGCCGGTCTTGCTGATGGATTGGGTGGATGGAGAAACCTTAGCGGAATATCTTGCAGCTAACTACCAGTACACCTTTACTATGTCCATACTGTGCTATCGCTTTTGCAAGATGGCTGCGTGGCTCCATATTCAGGACTTTGCGCATGGAGATATCACTCCTTTCCATATCATGGTTCGTCCCGATGGTACATTGACGCTGATAGGTTATGATGGAATGTTTATTCCTTCCATGAAAGGTAGTCTATCCAGTGCTTTACTTTCTTCTGAATTCTGTCACCCTAAGCGTAAAATTGATGAGTTTGATGAGCATATAGATGATTTCTCTCTCATAAGTATTGCTCTATCTTTGAAAGCAATTTCCTTAGCCCCATCTTTGTTTGATTCATATGGTTCGCCAGAAAGGCTTCTTTTTACTAAAGAAGATTATTGCAAACCAGAACAAAGTAAGGTGATAGCTTCTTTGCAGCAACTCATGTATGATAAGGAATTCTGTTCATTGTACTCTTTCTTTATGCTTGCCCTTGTAAATGGTAATCTCTCATTAGGGTCATTAAAACTGTTTGCATGTGAAAATCCAAGAAAATTGCAAGTAGATGTTCCTGAACCGGAGCAAAAGCATCGGTCAACTTCTCGCCATAAGGTAAGATATAGCGATGATGGCAGGAAGTTTTTTGGAGGCAACTATATTCGTTGTCGTCATTATGTTCTTAATGAAGGGGTAAGGATTATCTGTGATAAGGCTTTTTACGGATGGGACAATCTCGAGAGCATTGAAATACCTTCAAGCGTGGAAGTTATCGGAGATTTTGAATTTTGGAGATGTAGAGTCTTGGATAAGGTTATTATTCCAGAATCTGTGACTACTTTGATAGGAAATCCGTTTCATGGTTGGAATGGTAAGTTGGAATGTTTATCACCAAACTTCATTTATGAGGATGATGTCTTATTCAATAAAGATAAAAGCGAAATTATCTCCTTCAGGAATCAGGAAATGGATTCTTATATTATTCCTGAAAGTGTTACTCATATAAGGAAATACGCTTTCTATGGTGCTAAACATTTGGCCAAGCTCTTTATTCCTGATAGTGTAGTAACCATTGGCACCCATGCCTTCTGTGGTTGTGAATCATTGACGCATCTCATTATTCCTTCAAGTGTAAAGAGTATTGGGGAAGGGGCATTTTATGGTTGTTCTTCCTTGGATAGTATCTTCATTCCCAAAGGTTTGATTAATATGGGAAAATATGCTTTTGATCGGTGTAAATTTCCGCAAGAAATAAGAGAACAATTAACTGCTCGTTTTGGTAAATTTATTTTTAAGTGAGCTGAAATACAGAAGTTTTGAGTAACTTAAGCAAATCAGTTTTCACGTGCTTAGTATCATTATATTGTCTCATCATGAGTTTGGAAGGAACTATGGAAATTTTGATGATTACATATGGGATTGCATGGCTCTTATTGCTGGCTTGTTCTTTGTATATGCAGTTCGTGGAGAAAGAAAGAATATTGCGTCGTGATGTTTGTCTTATTTGGATTTTGTTATTTGCTTTTGCCCCAATCATATTGTTGGGATTGCTTTTGTACTTTCCTGTATCCTATATTTGGGGTAGTAATGGAGAGTGTGAAGCTTTAAAGAAAGAGAAAGAAGAACGGGCCAGAGAAAAGGAACAAGCCATGAAAGAACATGCTGTGGAAAATTTTGCAAAATGCCATGATTCTTTGGTTAATGCTGCTGTGATTGAGCAGATTGGAAGAAAATTGCTCAATATAAACTTTGACACACGTAGATTTCCTGAAGAATTGCAAATGATGATGGATGTTGATGAAAGAATTCCTTCTTACGGCGAGATAATATTAGGTGTATTAGACAAAATAAAATTATCGGAAGGTTATAGTTTGGAGCTTGAATTTCCCGATTGTTCGGGATGTGGTGGACGTACTTATATCAATGTCAAGGAACCAAATGGAAGCTTAAGCAAAAACTTTTTGGATTTCGTGATAGTTGATGACTCACCATTAGGTGCTTTACAGGTATATTTTTTAAATAAGCTTTGGCATCATCTTCCTATGTATTGGCATGGGTATTATGACGAGAGATGTTGTGTCTTCTCAAAAGACGATCTTTTAAAAATCAAAATTCGGGCGAGAAGAACAGGTAGTGAATGTACTCCCAAACCGACCAATGATTTTGCTGAAGTAAATGATCTTCCCGAGGAGGCCCTGGCTTGTGATGTGACCCCTAAAGTTACTCGATATGATGATAAGTATTATGTCAGCTGTTGTTATTGGTCTAGATTTGCTGGGCTGATTCGGGAACTTGTTGATATCAAGATAGAGAACAACAAGGTTACGGAATTTCTTGATGTAAACCATGAACGTCTCTATAAGTATCATTGTGGGATTATGTATTAGCCGTCTCTATATCGGAAAAAGTAAGAAACAATTGAAATAATTCAATAAAAGTATTGTATTTTCGAATATTATTCGTATATTTGCCCCGTCTATCAATGATTGTTTGCATACTTGCAACACTTATACAAATGATTTTTGGTGTGGCAGACACCTAAGCAGCTTCTGTTGCTCTTCGTGCTTAAATGATAATATTGTATAGTGTTGCATAAAACGTGGAGTGTATGAGCATTCATAAATTATTATTTGTGGGGCTATTTTTATTAGTTGTGCAAGCTGTCAATGCGAGTGATGTTCATTTGAGCTGTGATACCCTGTATTGTAATTTGGAGAGTGCCGATGTCGGAACATTGAAGGAAAGAGCTTCGCAGATTTCCGATTTGAATGTTATCAAGACGATGGTACTTAGGGGATACATTGCCCAAGCTGATGAAGACTTTATTCATACTTTGGGAAAGAAGTATAGCCTTCATAATCTTGATATGACAGAGCTTCATAGTACGATGTCTTCTGAAGGTCTTGAGGGGTGTACGTCCATAGAATCAGTCAAATACTCCAGATATTGGAAGGAAACCGGACATTATCTTTTTTTAGATTGCACAAACTTAAAGGAAGTGATTTTTCCGGATGTTTCTGAATGTTCGTTGATTTCATTTTCTTCGGGTACATTTCGTGGGTGTACATCACTTGAAACGATTTCTATTCCGGCTAGTGTTTCCTACTTAAATAGTCAAGTTTTTGTTGGTTGTAATAATTTGAAGGAAATTCATTGTCAGTCAGGAGTTGCTCCTATTGCTACGGAAGATACATATGGTAATCAGTTTAAATCTGCCGTAATTTATGTACCTACAGGTGCTATCTCTAATTATAAGACTACATCTGGTTGGTGTATGTTCTCTAATTATAAGGAGGATCCGAAATTATCATACATTGGAAAGTCAGACTTGAAGAGTGATAATGTTTCTCTATCAAATGACACCCTCTATTGTAATTTGACAAGTGATGAAGTAGATAATCTGAGGGATTATGTTCTTGGTAGAGCTTTAGACTTAGGTTCTATCAAGCATGCTGTCTTGAGTGGATATCTGGGTGATAGCGATTTTTCTTTTCTTGCAGCATTAGCCAGTGCCTATCATTTGTCGTCATTGGATATGACCAATCTCCAATCAACTTATTCATATCGTTTCCAGGGGTGCAGTCAACTTAGAGAAGTCAAGTACTCAAGATATTGGAACTCCACTGGTTTTTATCTGTTTGAATTATGTGCTAACATCACTAAAGTTGAATTCCCTACGAATATCATTGGCGAAGGTTATTTAACATTTGATAATGGTACTTTCAGAGATTGTATATCATTGGAGGTTATTAGAATCCCTTCTACAGTGCAATCTTTCGGTAGTCAGTGTTTTTATGGTTGTAGTAACTTAAAGACCATACAGTTGGATGCTGTGGTTCCTCCTTCTGCCACAGAAGATAGTTTTGGAGACCAATTCTCCAGTGCTCGTCTGATTGTGCCAAAAGGAACCCTGGCCGATTATAAGACTGCTGCAGGATGGTCGTTGTTTAAGAATATAGAAGAAAGTACAGAGGATGTAGATCTTGCCAAGCAGGAAATCAGCGACAATGTTTCCTTCTCTGATGGTACTCTATATGTGAATTTACCTGCTGAAGAGGTGGGACGTTTAAGGGCAACCGTGTTGAATAAGTTCCCGGATCTAGAGCGTATCCACACTGTAGTGGTAAGCAATTACATGAATCAGGAGGATGCTGGTTTTCTCAATGCTTTGGCATCTGCCTATAACTTGAGTACGATTGACTTTACGGAGTTGAAAAACTCTTTAGGCAATTATGCTTTTCAGGGGTGCAGGAAGCTCTCCAAGGTGTATTACTCCAGGTATTGGTCATCGAGTGGATGGTATCTTTTCTGTGACTGCTCTTCCTTGGCAGAGGTTGTGTTCCCTTCAGAACCAGTGGATCAGGGTATCACCAGTTTTGAATCCGGTACTTTCAGAGGCTGTTTAACCTTGGAGGATATTTCTATTCCTAAGAATGTTACAAGAATCAGTACGCAATGTTTCTATCTTTGCCAGAATCTGAGGAATGTGACCTTCCTGGGGGCAGCTATCACAGATTTGGATAAAGGTGCTTTTGAAGGTTGCAATTCTCTTGAGACCATCACCTTGCCAAGCAGCATGTCTCTCATTGGGGAAAGATGTTTTGAAGACTGCCCGAAGATCAGAGAAATTCATTGCGATGCCATCACTCCTCCTCAGGTAAGTGAATCCGCTTTCGAAGATATTTATCAGTCTGCTACTTTATATGTGCCTAAGGGAAGCCGTTCCAAATATGCTGAAGCCTCTGTATGGAAGAACTTCTCCAATATAGAAGAAAATGAAGCTTCTGGAATTTCGAATATAGATGCCGCTGGGCAGACAGGATTGGTTTCGATCTATACACTTGACGGAACTCCGATATACAGGGGTACGACCTCTGTCAACGTGCATCAAGTTCTCCCTAAGGGTACTTATATTGTAAAGCAGGGTAGTGGAACAAAGAAAATAATCGTAAAATAACTGCTATGTATCATATGAATAAAGATCTGCCTTATGAGCAGCAGATGAAGGTTTTGCTTCACTATTACTTACGATAAGGTGGTGGAGGAGAATGAAGCTCTGAGAGCCCGCATCAAGGAGCTGGAAGAGGAAAAGGTTAAGTATGGTGATCCGAAAGAGTTGCATGATCAGTTGAAAGCTTAGCCTCCTAGCGTAAAACAGCTGCGTCATGTGGCTGATGAAAGAAAAGCCAGACTCAATTGGGTGGAGAAGGAACTGACCAAGCATCTTCGCAAGAAGGGAGTGAAGATTCCTCCATTGATGACGGTGACGCAGGCTGTCAAGATGATTATAGAAGAATAGAATGCCAAGAGAGAAATTGAGTAGCCCATGCTGCTTGGTTTCTCTCTTCTTACAGATGTGCAAAGTATGTCTTTTTGTGAGAAATGAATTTCATGTTGACTTATATTGCAAATAATTCTCCAAAATGAGTGTAATTTCCGGATTTTATTAGTACTTTTGCGGCTGACATTCAGAATTTAGCTTGTTTTCTAACTGCAGCACTAAAGTGAGTGAAAGTTCTGAAATGAAAATCCTGAGCCGCTTTTTGTAACTTGGGGGGCTATAGATTATGGATAAGTGCTGCGGAAGTTGGATGTGCAAATCTTATAAAGTGTGATGAACTCAGAAGAACAAATTCTTTATGAACAACTGAAGGCTGGTAATGAGAGTGCATATGGCATTCTTTACAGGAACCATTATGCCATATTGTGTCATTTTGCCAATTTCTATCTACATGATAGATTTTCTGCAGAATCTGTTGTGGAAGATGTTATCTACCACTTATGGGAAAATCGTGAAAGTTTGAATATCACCAAATCCATCAGAAGCTATTTAGTAATGGCTGTAAGGAACAAGTGTCTTGACACGCTCAAGCTCAAGAGAAACCAAAATGAAAAGCCCATATCTAGCTTGTCGGATAAAGCTGGCTATTATATGGATAGCCAAACTGCCGGTGATTCTCCTTATGGAACTCTTCTCTCCAAAGAGCTGGAGGAAAAAGTAATCCAGGCTATTGAAGCTCTTCCCGCCGAATGCAGGCAGGTGTTCTTAAAAAGCAGGATGGAAAACAAGAAAAACAAGGAAATTGCAGAAGAATTAGGCATTTCTGTCAATACAGTAAAGTATCATCTCAAGAATGCACTCAAGATATTGCGAGAGAAACTGGAGCACTATCTTATAGCTTTATCCTTATTTTTGTTAATGAACTGAAAAAGATATTTTTTTCACTACACTTCTTTACCACAATATCGTCAATAAGCAAAACGTATCAAGAATATGAACAAAATACAATTTGAAGAATTAGCTATAAGATATTTTACCGGTGATCTCGATTCAGAAGGAATCCTTCTTCTTGAAGACGAAATCCGTCAGTCTAAGGAAGCTAAAAAAACATTTGATGAACTGAAGGAAATCTGGGCAGCCAGTACTACCCATGATGAGTTGGACAGCTACGACTACAAGGCTGCCTACCAGCGTTTCTTGCATAAGATTTCAGAAGGCTCAGATGAAACAGATGAGGATCAGAAGGAAGAGAATCCTCGTTTCTACCATATATATAGGTGGATTGGCGGTATAGCAGCCTCTCTCCTTATATTGTTTGGTGCCACCTATCTGTCTTATCAGCAAGGACAGAAGAATCTGCAGAGCACCTTTGCTGATATCGTTGTTGCCACTCCTAATGGCTCCAGTACCAGCGTTAACTTGCCGGACGGTTCCATTGTGAAGCTTAATGGAGGTTCCAGTATTTCATATTCGCAAGGATATGGAGTGGATAGCCGTATCGTCAATATAGAAGGTGAAGGATATTTTGAGGTCAAGAAGGATAGTACCAAGCCATTTATCGTCAACTCTGCCAACATCATCGTCAAGGTGTTGGGTACAAAGTTCAACTTCTGTGATTACCCACAGGAGGAACAGGCTCTTGTAGCTCTTGATGAAGGCAAGGTGAACATGACAAGCGTTGCATCGAAGCAGGAAATCACCTTGCTTCCGAATCAGCATGTGGTGCTTGACAAGAAAACCGGTACCATGACATTGCAGGATACAAAGACTTTGGTTAACAAAAGTCAGTGGACCAAAGGTGTCATAGCCTTTAATGGCGAGTCTCTCAAGGACATAGCTGCTGTATTGGAAAGATGCTATTCTATCAAATTCAAGATATCTCCATCTAAGCAGAACTCACTCCATTTTTATGGTGTTTTTTACAGAAACAGTCAAAATGTGTATGATATCATGGAGGCGCTTGCTGCAACAGGAAAGTTCACCTATAAAATAAGTGGTAAGACCATCATTATTCAGTAGGAAATTGAAGAAAAAAAGTTTTTTTAGAAAAAAAGTGCTTTTTCACTACCCCTTTTGCAAAATACATCGTCTATAAGCCAAATTTAGCAACAACATTAACAACTTAAACGAAATTTGTTATGGATAAAAAACAAATCTTTCTAACTGCTGCTGCCTTGTGCTTGAACATGAGCATTTCGGCTCAGAGCGTGAATTTGCAGAATGTCACGGTAAAGCAGGCACTTAACAAGTTGCAGCAGACTTGCGGCTATTCTTTTGTTTATGAAGCAAAAGACCTAAACACCAGCAAACGTGTTTCAGTCAATGCATCCAATTGCGCAGAAGCTATTGGACAAGTCCTTAAAGGTCAGGGTGTAACCTATACCATGAAAGGAAAGAATGTCATTATTTCAAAGGCTTCTGTCAAGCACCAAGGTACTCAGCAGGTTGGAAACCAGCGACGTGTAAAAGGTGTTATCAAGGATGGAAACGGTGAACCGATCATCGGTGCAACCGTTAGAGTAAAGGGACATGAGAGCAATGGAACCATTTCTGATTTGGATGGTAATTTCTCGCTGGAGGTGTCTCCTGGTGATGAGCTGGAAGTTTCTTATGTAGGTTACAGTACAAAACTCATCAAGACTGGCAACTCTTCATCACTTAGCGTGATCATGAAGGAAGACAACAAGTCTCTTGAGGAGATTGTTGTGGTAGGTTACGGTACGCAGAAGAAAGTTTCTGTAACTGGATCCATGGCATCTACCAAGGGTGATGACCTGGCAGCTGTTCCTACTCCTAACATTACCAATACATTGGCTGGCCGTCTCCCTGGTCTTATCTCCTACAACCGTAGTGGTGAGCCTGGTTACGATGACGCTGGTCTTCTGATTCGTGGTGCCAGTACAATCGGCAATGCATCTCCTTTGCTGGTTGTGGATGGCGTGGCTGACCGCGCCGGTTCTCTGGGACGTCTGGATCCTAATGATATTGAGAGTATCACCATCTTGAAGGATGCATCGGCTGCTATCTACGGTTCCCGAGCAGCCAATGGTGTCATTCTGGTAACCACCAAACGTGGTTCAAAGGGTGATCTCAAGGTTCAATATACTGGTAATGTGGGTGTCAGCTCTCCTACTGTATTACCTGAGATGTGTAACTCATGGCAGTATGCAGAGTTGCTGAATGAAATCACTCCAGGTAAGTATTCTGCAGAAGAAATTCAGAAGTTCAAGGATGGAAGTGATCCTTTGAACTATCCTAATATTGATGCATTTGACCTGATGCTCAAGCCTGCTGTTCAAACCCAGCACAATGTTTCTGCCAGCGGTGGAGGTAAGACGGTATCATATTATGTTTCACTTGGCTATCAGTATCAAGACAACTATTACAAGAATAGTGCCAGCAACTATAATCAGTATAACTTAAGATCGAACATAGATATCACTCCTTCGGATCTTTTGAAGTTCAGCGTGAATGTTGCCTTCCGACAGGAAGACCGCAACTCTCCTGTTACCGGTTCTGAGGATATCTGGCGTTATCTTATCAAATATAATCCGATGGTGAATGTCTGGTATCCTGGTACCAACTATGGTACGGTATCTTCCAAGCAGGATAACTTCGCACCTGCCACCGGTATGGATGATACAATGGGGTATCAGCGCGACCGTCGTTCTTATCTGAATGCTGATCTCACCATGCATCTGGAGATGCCTTGGTTGGCAAAGGGTCTCTCTGCCGATGCAGGATTCTATGTGGACCGTTCTGATGTATTCTATAAGAATTTCCAGAAGAAGTTCTATCTCTATTCATATGAGAACAATGACTATGTTCCTGTACAGCAGGGGCAGAATGTATTGTCGGAGAATATGCACCAGACCTTGGGTATCACCATGAATGCCCGAATCAATTACAAGCGCACATTCAATTTGGTACACAATGTAAGTGCGTTTGTTGCGTGGGAGCAATACAAGAGCCGCTACGACTATCTCTCTGGTCGTCGCCAGGACTTTGTTTCTACTTCCATTGATGAGCTTTTTGCCGGTGATTCCAATTCAGCAACCAATGACGGAACTGCATCCGAAACAGCCCGTCTCAACTACTTTGGTCGTGTAGATTACGACTATGCAGGCAAATATCTCTTCCAGTTCAACTGGCGTTATGACGGTTCCGAGAATTTCCCTAAGGGTAACCGCTTCGGATTCTTCCCTGGTGTATCCATGGGTTGGCGTATTTCAGAGGAGAAGTTCTGGAAAGAACACGTCAAGTGGATGGACTACCTCAAACTGCGTGCTTCATGGGGTCAGATGGGTAATGACAAGGTTTCCGCATTCCAGTATGTAACTGCCTATACATTCAGCAATCCTGGCGTGTTTGGTGCCAATGGCGGAAAAGCAAATACAGGTTTGCGTCTCAACCGTACGGCCAACCCTAACATTACATGGGAGGTGGCTGATACCTGGAACGTGGGTATCGAGTCTAATTTCCTTGATTACTTCAACTTTGAGGGTGATTTCTTCGTAACCAAGCGAAGCAATATCCTGACAGCCAGAAATGCAGCTATTCCAGAGTATGCCGGTCTTTCGCTTCCAGATGAGAACATCGGTAAATGTAAGAGCATAGGAACTGAGTTTACCCTTGGCTACAATCGCCAGCTCAACAAGGACTGGGGACTTCACCTGAGTGGTAACTTCAGCTATAGCCATGGTACAATTGATTATATTGACGAGCCTGCAGAAACCTTGGAATGGCAGCGCCGTACAGGTAAGACCATCGGTACGCAGGGCAGCAATTATCTGATGTATGAGTCTATAGGTATTTTCCGTACTCAGGACGATCTTGATTCCTATCCTCATCTTTCTGATGCACGTGTTGGTGATGTCAAGTTCAGAGATGTGAATGGTGATAAGAAAATCGACGGTGATGACAAGGTTAGAATGGACAAGCCTGCAGTACCTGAAATCATGTATGGCATCAACCTCGGTACCACCTACAAGAACTGGAGTCTGAACATGCTGTGGCAGGGTGCAGCCCGTGTATGGCAATATACTTTCATGGAGGCAGGTATCATCGGTAACTTTACCAAGGATTTCTATGACAACCGCTGGACGGAGGACAATCCTAATGCCAAATATCCTCGTACCTATAACCGTGATGCAACGGTTACTGGTGGTGGTAACTACCGTAACTCATTCTGGCTCAACAATGCATCCTATCTGCGTTTGAAGAGCATTGAATTGGCATACAACTGTCCTAAGAGCTGGTTCAAGGGCACTCCAATATCTGGTGTCCGCCTCTGCTTGACGGGTTATAATCTTCTTACCTTTACTGGTATCAAGAATATCGACCCTGAGACACAGGAGAACAGTCAGGGATGGGCTGCATGGAACACTCCACAGTCTAAAGTGTACAATTTCGGAATTAACGTCACATTTTAATTAGAAGAATTATGAAACTATATATTAAGTACCTTACTATAGGATTGATGGCTACCACGATGTTGGCTTCATGTGCTGATATTCTGGACAAAAAGCCTCTGACAGAAATATCAGACAATGACCTCTGGTCGGATCCGGCTCTCTTGAAGGCTTTCGTCAATTCAAGATATAATCAGGTGGGAGTAAATGGCGCAGAATCCATGCAAAGTTCAATCGTAGATGAGACCGAACTTACCTGGTTGCGCGGTTGTGAAACCCATAACTTTGCCCGTCTAAGTCCTACAGACCTGGGTAGAATGAATGGTGCCTGGTGGGGATGGGACAATCGTTCCTGGAGTACCAAATGGACTAATATTTCCAACTGCAACATCTTCTTTGAGCGTGTGGACAATGTAGCTTTCACTGACGAGACTGAAAAGACGAAGTTGGTGGGACAGGTACGATTCATCCGTGCCTTTGAGTATTGGGATCTTATTGCCAGATGGGGTGCCATGCCTATCATTACCAAGAGCTTTTCTATCAACGATCGTGAAGAAATTGTAGGACAGAAGCGCAATACGTATAAGGAATGTATTGATTTCCTGGTTAGCGAATTGGATCAGGCTGCCAAGGAATTGCCGGCTAACTGGAGTGGGGATGACTATGGACGAGCAACCAGCGTTGCCGCTTTGGCTCTCAAGTCCCGTATCCTGCTTTATGCTGCCAGTCCTCTTATGAATGAGGATGTCAAGATACCAGAGGTAGGCTATACTACCCCAGAACCTGACAGATGGCAGAAGGCTGCCAAGGCTGCAACAGAAGCACTGGATGCTGCACAGAATGCCGGATATGAGCTTTATAACCTGAATGGTGATCCTTCCAAGAATTATCAGTTGATATTCATGGACAACACAGCTGCCAACAAGGAAACACTGTTTGCCCGCATGGGTACCAGCAGCGCTGATGGTGAAAGCATCTCCAGCTGCGATCAGTACAACAATCCTAACGGCTATGGTGGATGGGGAGGCAACTGTCCTTTGCAGGAGCTGGTGGATGCCTATGAAGTGGTAAAGGATGGCGTTGCCAGCAAGTTTGACTGGAACAATCCGGAAGAAAAGGCAAATCCTTATGCCAACCGTGATCCTAGATTCTATGCCACCATCTTATATGATGGAGCCAAGTGGATGACCAGAAATGTGGAAACCTACTTCGATGTTGACGGCAATGGCAATATCACTGGTGGTGGAAAAGACACCAAGTTTGGCAATGACAGTTGGAATGCTTCACCAACGGGCTACAATATGAAGAAGTTTATGGATGAGGGATATGCCTTGAACTCATGGAACTTCTGTGCCCGAAACTGGATCCACCTCCGTATGGCAGAGTTATATCTAAACAAGGCAGAAGCGCTATATTACACAGGTGACGAAGAAGGTGCTAGAGAAGCATTGAAGCCAGTAAGACAGCGTGCAGGAATGCCTGCTGTCACAGCTACAGGTACTGATCTGCTGGAGGCTATTAAGAATGAGCGCCGCATAGAATTCGCTTTTGAGGAGCATCGCTACTTTGATGTACGTCGCTGGAAGGAAGCTCCTAAATACTTCGGTACTACCGTTCATGCCATCACTATCAAGAAATATCCTGATGGAAAGAAGACATATGAGGTGGATAAGTTGAGAAGTGATGTGGGTGGTGACCGTAAATGGGATGACAAGATGTACTGGTTGCCTATCCCGAAGTCTGAGATGGATAAGAATCCAAATCTTGTTCAGAATCCTGGATATAACAAGTAAACATGTATCTTTATAAAGGAAACTGTCATAACTTTTGTTAGTTTGTTCATGGTTTTGGTTAATAGCGTCTGTGCCTAGGAGAAGCAAAGCTTCCGAGAGTGGGCACAGACCCCACCTATGGGTTGGATAGTTGGGATTGCTATGAACCAACAGTTACAGAGAAAGAGACAAAAGCTAATGCCAACATGTGGAGAATGCTAAATGATGTTTGGGATTATTGGTGGTGATTTGCCTTCTATTGTCCTTTTACATTGTCTGTGCTTACCAATAAGTGAGTATTTGCAAGCATTAAAATAAATCAAACCTAAGAAGGAAATAATATGAAGCAAAAAATGAG
>ERZ773187.154-NODE-154-length-69736-cov-51.369297_pt1 | contig 69736 bp, 65 predicted proteins | sample MGYA00511242_ERZ773187 | MGnify/ENA primary metagenome ERZ773187 (study PRJEB29015, sample SAMEA2737744) | human gut metagenome | biome: human gut; feature: human-associated habitat; material: faeces | place: China | collected 2012 ...
TCTCGGCCTGCTCGGTCAGGGCGAGCCACTTGCTCACGCTCGCCTTGGAGTCGGCCACGATGAGATAGGGCATATCACGGCCCGCGGTGGACTGGCCCATGGAGAATTCTTCCACGTAGAGACCGTTTTTCGTGCCGTTTGCCGCGATCGTATCGAGCTCCTTGTAGATCTCCCACATGGTGTTGAAGTTTTCATACGGCGCAACTTTGACGCTCACGGAGCCGAGATCCTTGCCGCTGTTTTTGGCGACGAGATCAAAGTAGCCGCACAGGTCGATGTAGTAGCCGCCGTTCACATGGGGCACGCTGTAGTCGACGCTGGTCACGCCGGTTCTGCGGTTGGTGGAGTAGAAGTAGTTATTCACGTGGAAGCTCACGTCGAGGACGGTCTTGCCGTTTTTCTCGCTTGCGGAGAGCTTGATGTCCGTGAACTGGTGCTCGTCGCCCTCGGTCAGCCAGTCATTCAGAGAGCCGCCCGCGTAAGCGTAGGGGAACAGCTCCTCGTTGACGTAGGGGCGGGAATCGTCGCGCTCGAGCGAGAGCGAAACGGTACCGGTGCTGACGGCCGCGGCGAGCGCATCCTTCGTCATGCCGGACACGGGGATGGAGAGGGACACGTCCTTGCCGTTTTCATCGGTGACAAGGGTGATGGTCGCGTCGACCGGGAATTTCGTTCCCAGCAGCGCATCGTCCTTGGGGTTCATGTCCTGGTAGCTGACGGCAAACGCGGACGTGACCGCGAGCGAGAGCGTCATTACCAGGGCCATCAGCAGCGCGAGCGCTTTGCTGACAGAGTTTGGATAATGTTTCATGGTTTTCGTCCTCCAGAGTGATCTTATGTCGCCACACACAGCGGCGGAAAGTTGATGGGTTTAGTGTAACTCAATAAAAATACATAGTCAAGAGAATATTCATACCCAATCACGCCAAATTTCAGCATTGAATCTGTATTTTTGTTCATCATTTTTCACAAAGCAGTGCGTCAAGCCCCCGTCTTTCAGATCCTTTTGTGAATGTATCCGTAAATTTATACAGAATCGTGCTGCATAGGATATTCTTCTTCGCCGCGATTGCAAATGACGGCGGGGCGCATTATAATAAGAGGCAATCATCATTCAAACGCAGGAGGAACCGAATATGCGGCTGCAAAGCGCAATCTTTACACTGGGCGATACCCTCTTCACCCCCGACGGCGCGGCGCGCGAGGGACTCGACAAGGCGCTTTCACTTTTTAAGATGGAGGGCGTGTGGCTCGGCGCGGTGACGGCGCTCAGCGCGGAGGACGCGCAAAAAGCGCTCGAAAAGGCGGGGCTTCACTCGTATTTTCGCTTCGTGCTGACAGAATCCGTCGCGCTCTGCAAGGCGGACAGCGGCACGATGTTCGAGCGCGCGATGAAGCGCCTGCACTCGCAAAAGGACGATACGATCGTCTTTTCCGGCTCGCTTGCAGCGATCCAAAACGCGAAGGACGCAGGTTTTCGCACCGTGGCGGTGCAAGGAAGTGCGGGCGCGGCGGACTGGTCGACGATGCAGCAACTCGCCACGCAGAGCCTTGCGCAGTACAGCGAATTGCTGTCAGATTCTGTGTGAATTTTGGAAAAACGACAGGATTCGACGTTTTTTTAGTTTTAGTTGCAGTCTTTCTCAACTGTGATATCGTAAGAATATAACTATCAGAAAGGAAGGTTCGCGCCATGTTTGATTTCTACTCGGCTACCATCTTCCTTTCGGTCTTTATTATGATTATCATGGACATGCTTGTGAGCGGCAATGATCTGATGGAGCATGACAAAAAACAGATAGTTTACACGATCTCCGTTACTGATGATCGCATGCATGGTATCGGAATGGTTCGGCGTCTGGATGGACGGGGCCGACCCGTCGCTGCGGACGCTGCACATCCTTGTTAAGACCATCGAGCTGTCCACAGCGCCGATCATCACTGTGCTTTGCAGCGACCTGATGACGCCGCTCAAGCATAAAAAGCTCATTTATACCCTCATCGGCGTCCACGCGGGGCTCGAGGTGCTGTCGGCTTTCTTCGGCTTCATCTTTTCGGTCGACGCACAAAACGTTTATCATCACGAAACGTTTTACTGGGTCTACGTGCTGGCCTATGTCAGCGGCGTTCTGCTGTTCATTGGTCAGCTGCTGAGCGAGAGTTCGCACCATTATGGCCTGTATCGGGCGCTCGTTATCGTCCTGCCGGTCTTTTTCTTCTGTGGGCTGTTCCTCCAGTACGGTGCCGGAGTGCGCATCATGTGGGCGTGCTCAGCGGTCGATGTTCTGATGATTTACATCCTGTATTCCGAGCTCACGCAGAAAATCGACGCGCTGACCCATCTTCTGAACCGCCGCAGCTATGAGAGCCGTCTCGCCTCGTTGCGCGGACACGCAGTCATCTACTATTTCGACGTGGACGAGTTCAAGTCCGTCAACGACACCTTTGGCCATGGCGTGGGCGACGCGGTGCTTGCCGAGGTCGGCAGCACGATCTACGCCGTGTTCTCCAAGGTCGGCTACTGCTACCGCATCGGCGGCGACGAATTCTGCGTCATCGCGCAAATCTCCGACACGGCGGCGGAAAAGTATCTTTCGGAATTCCTGCGCGAGCTGACGGCACGGCGAGTGAAAAACGAGCACCTGCCGCACGTGTCGGTCGGCTATGTGTGCTTCAATCCGGTGCTCGGCAGCGTAGAGGATGCGATCAAACGCGCCGACCGGATGATGTACCACTACAAGCGCAAGCGCAAAAGCGAAGCGCTCACAAATGATGATACCGTAAAAAGCTGACGATCTTTTGACCGTCAGCTTTTTGTATCTGCTTTTATTTCGCCTCAATCTCCGCGTCCTCCTGCGGCTGGAGCTTGCTGCCAAAATACGCGAGCACTGCGCCGAGAATGGCGCACGCGACGCCCCAGACCATCTCCGCTGTCGAGGCAAAGCCCGTCGGAATGATAATGAGCGTGGAGGCCAGCACGATGCCGATGACGGCGTGATAAGCGATGGAGTAGTGCGTGTCGAAAAGCCTGCTCACGATACGGGCAAACAGCGCCATCACGCCGACCATGCCAAGCCCCCAGGGGATGAGCACGGCAAGATCAAGCTGCGCGATGCCGTCGATCAGCGGCGTGAGAAGGCCGACCGCCATCAGGATGGACGACGACGTCATCCCCGGGATGATGAAGCTGAAGCCCCACAGCACGCCGCAGAAGAGAAAGCCCCAGAAGTTTGCGGGCATCTCGGAAAACGAGCTAAACTTGACGGCCATCAGCGCGCCGAACAGGGCGAGGAAGCTGACGATCAGCGAGATGTACGAACCGTTGCCGCGCCCCTGCGTGCCCGCCTCGTGCCAGAGGTCGGGCAGCGTGCCGAGGATGAGCCCGATGAAGAGGCACGTGGCGACGGTTTCCGACTGGTGAAACAGCGCAAGGATCACGCTGCCGCCGCCCAAAAAGCCGATCGCCCAGCCGATGCCGACGGCGAGCAGCATCCGCCAGTAGCGTTGAAGCGCGCGCCTGGGGTGCGTGAGCAGCTCCATCGCGGGGCGGTAGATGCCGAATACGACTGCGAGCACGCCGCCGGAGATGCCCGGCAAAATCGCGCCCGCGCCGATGATGATACCCTGCACAATGCGCAGGATACCGTTTTTGATGCGGGAATTTTTCATATTGCTGCCTTTTTGCCTTTTTATGTGCTGCGCCCACCGGAAAAGCGGCGGAACGCGACGCGGTTTAATAGCCCTTTCTGCGGTCGACGAGGTGATGCATCGGGCGGCCCGCGGCGTAATTTTCCAGATTTTCGCAGAAGAGCTGCACGTTGCGCTCGCAGGTGTAGCCGAGCGTCATGTTGCCCGCGACGTGCGGCGTGAGCAGGAGGTTCTTGGCCTTGCGCAGCGGATGATCCGCAGGCAGCGGTTCGGGCACGACGACATCGAGCGCCGCACCGGCGAGGTGGTCGGAATCCAGCGCTTTGATCAGCGCGTCCTGGTCGATGGCCGTGCCGCGGCCGACGTTGACGACGTAAGCACCCTTCGGGAGCAGCGCCATGCGCTCGGCATTCAGAATGTTCACCGTGTCGCTCACCGAGGGGAGAGACATGAAGAGAAGGTCGGTCTCGGGCAGGAGCTGATCGAGCTCCGTGACGGGATGAACTGCGTCAAAGTCCGCGTTCGCGCGGCCGCTGCGGCTGACGCCGGTCAGGCTCGCGGGATGGAACGCGCGCACGCGGCGGGCAAATTCCGTGCCGATGTCGCCCGTGCCGAGGCACGTGACGCGCGCGCCGTGGAGCGAGTGGATGCCGCCCGGGAGCACGCGCCAGCCGCCCTCGCGGATGATCTCGGTGTATTCCATCTGGCGGCGCAGCAGCATCAGCGAGACCATGACGGAATGCTCGGCGATCGTCGTGCCGTAAGCGCCCGAGGCATTCGTCAGCAGGCAGTCGGGATTCTGATACAGGTCGTCGCGGCAGAAGCGGTCCACGCCCGCCCAGCAGCTCGCGTACCACTTGAGATCGCGTGCGCCCGCGATAACGCGCTGGGACGGATGGCCGTAGAGGATCGTGCAGTCGTCCACATTGCCCTCCGCCGCCTTGGACGAGGGGAAGAAGACGATGTCGTAGCCGCAGCGTGCGGCGGTGTCGCGCAGCGTCTTTTCGTATGCCGGAGTCAGGAAGTCGATGATGACGCCGATTTTTTCATTCATGGTTCAATTCCTCCAAAATCATTTCTGCGACGCGCAGGCCGTCGGCCGCGGCACTCATGATGCCGCCGGCGTAGCCCGCGCCCTCGCCGCAGGGATATAGACCGCGCAGGGCGGATTGAAAACTCAAGTTGTCGCGCACGATGCGCACAGGCGACGAAGAGCGCGTCTCCACCGCCGTCAAAACGGCGTCGGGCGCATCGAAGCCCCTTAATTTCCGCCCCAGCATCGGAAGGCCCTCCTCGAGCGCCTCGCACACAAAGGGCGGGAGACAGCCGTGCAGGTCGCACCAGCGGACGGAGGGAAGATAGGTCGGCATGACCTTTCCCGCTCCCGTTGACGGGCGATGCTTGAGAAAATCTTCGACCCGCTGGGCGGGGGCGGCGTAATTTCCACCGCCAAGGCGATAGGCCGCGTCCTCCAGCTCGCGCTGGAACCGGACGCCCGCGAGGGTATCGCCGGACGGGAAATCCTCCGGCGTAACGGAGACCAAAAGTCCGCCGTTGATGTTCTCGCCGTCGCGCGCAAATTCGCTCATGCCGTTTGTCACGACGCGCTTTTCCTCCGACGCGGCGGCGACGACCTCGCCGCCGGGGCAGACGCAGAACGAGAACACGCCGCGCCCCTTTTCCGTGTGGCAGGAGAGCTTGTACGACGTGGGTGGGAGGCCGGGCGTGCCCGCCGCCTCCTTATATTGCGCTAAGTCCATGTCGCGCTGGCGGTGCTCGATGCGCACGCCGACGGCAAAGGGCTTGGGCTCCATCGGCACGCCGCGCTTTTGCAGCATTTCGAACGTATCGCGCGCGCTGTGGCCGGGCGCGAGCACGACGTGCTTTGTGGGCAGCGTGTACTCCCCCTCGGGGGCGCTCACGCGCAGCGCCGTGACGCTGCCGCTGTTCTGCTCGATATCCACAACCTTGTGGGAAAACCGAACTTCGCCGCCGCGGTCGATGATCTCGCGGCGGAGATTTTGCAGCACCACATATAATTGATCGGTGCCGACATGAGGCTTGGCGTCGACTAAAATATCCTCGCTCGCGCCGAAGCGGACGAACTCCTCTAAAATATAGCCGTGGCGCAGGTCCTTTGTGCCGGTGTTGAGCTTGCCGTCGGAAAATGCGCCCGCGCCGCCTTCGCCAAATTGCACGTTCGAGGTCAGATCAAGCTCGCCCGTGCGCCAGAAGTGCTCGACATCGCGCTTTCGCTGCTCGACCGCGCGCCCGCGCTCTAATAAAATGGGTCTTGCGCCGCAGCGGGCCAGCAGCAGCGCGCAGAAAAGGCCCGCGGGCCCCGCGCCGATAACGACAGGGGAGACCTCCGGCGCTGAAACAGGCGCGGGCGGCGTATATTTCTTCGGCGCGTAGGGCTGCACATTCTTATTCTTGCAGCGCCGTAAAACGCCGGATTCGTTTTTGACCTCGACCGCGCAGGAGCAGACGAGCTTCACGCCCTCGCGCGCGTCGATGGAGCGGCGCAGGAGATGAACGGAAACAAGCGCCTCCTCGCTCACGCGCAGCGCGTGCGCGCAGGCCGCGCGCAGCTTGTCTTCCTTTACCCCCACGGGGAGCTTCAGGTTGTCGATGCGAAGCATGTGCGCCGCCTCCTTTTTCTTCAGTCGCGTTTCATTTTATTATGACGGGAAATAAATCGCAAGGGGAATCGCGCGAATATCACAGAAACTTAAAAAAGTCATCGGGAATTTAAGAAATCGTCAAATAGCGTTCAAGAAATATACATAAATATACCCTATGATAGCATCATCGAAAGCAAAGAGGCTGCCAGCAAGGGTCTCAGTCCATAGGAGGTCATCATCATGTACGAAGACGAAAACAACCTGTATCACTACAGCTATCGCAAGGGCGACGAGCAGAACCCCAACGCCCCGATCGACACGAAGAACTACGCCGAGGACCCGTGGGATAAGAATCCCGGCGGCAGCCCGAAGAAAAAGGGCGGCAGCGGTCTTTCCGGCAAGATCGTGGCGCTGGCGCTGGTGTGCGCGCTCGTCGGCGGCTTCATCGGCGCAGGCGTGAGCGGCGCGACGACCAAGGTCAACAAGACGAGCGTTCAGGTCAGCGACCGCGAGGTCGCGCAGGTGCAGACCGTCAAGGTCGACGGCAAGACGCAGATGTCGATGTCGGAGGTCTACGCCTCGAACGTCAACAGCGTGGTGTCCATCAACGTTTCCGCCACGACCAACTACTTCGGCCAGACCGTGCAGACCGCCGCGAGCGGCACGGGCTTTTTCATCACGGAGGACGGCTACATTCTCACGAACCACCACGTCATCTCTGATGCGAGCAGCGTGAAGGTAACGCTTTACAACGGTGAGACCTACGACGCCAAGGTCATCGGCAGCGATGAGGACTACGACATCGCCGTTCTCAAGATCGACGTGACGGGCGCAACGCCCGTGGTGCTGGGCGATTCGAGCAAGGTCGCCATCGGCGAATCCGTCGCCGCTGTCGGCAACCCGCTCGGCGAGCTGACGTTCTCGATGAGCGAGGGCATCGTCTCCTGCGTCAACCGCGCCATCAATGTTGACGGCACGCCCTTTAACATGATCCAGGTCGACTGCTCCATCAACCCCGGCAACTCCGGCGGCCCGCTCTTCAACAGCTACGGCGAGGTCATCGGCATCGTGTCGGCCAAGTATTCGAGCTACTCGAACACCACCGTGGAGGGCATCGGCTTTGCCATTCCCATCAACGACGTCGTGTCGCTCGTCAAGGACATCATGACCAACGGCTATGTGACCAACAAGGCCTACATGGGCATCACGCCGCAGACGATGACCGCGCAGATGGCGCAGCAGTACCGCTACGACGTGACCGAGGGCGTCTTCGTCTGCTCCGTTGACCCGGACAGCGCCGCCGACAAGGCGGGGCTCAAGCTCGGCGATGTCATCACGAAGATGGACGACAAAACGATCTCCTCCTATGAAGACCTCGTCGCTGCTAAAAAGAGCTACAGCGCGGGCGACACCGTGACGCTGACCGTCTACCGCGAGGGTAAGACGATCGAGGTAGAGCTCACCTTCGACGCTGTTCCCGAATCGGCGGAAACGAACAATTCCGACCAGAGCACCGACAACAGCTACAATGGTAACGGCGGGTACGGCAACGGCGGGTACGGCAACGGCGGCAACGGCTACTACTCCAATCCCTGGGATTTCTTCAATAATTTCTTTGGATATAATGGCTGATGCCACTGAAAAAGGAGCCTCGAAAGAGGCTCCTTTTTTTATTGCCGCGCGCAGGCATTCCCACTCCGGAGGCATAAAGGTTATTCAAACCTGAGACTGCCAATCAAAAGCCTTTCTCTTGGGGTTCCAAAGGGGCCATTCTCTTTCGCGAAAGAGAATGGCCCCTTTGTTTCGTTCCCCTGTGCAGGGGAAACCATCAGCTCCCGCGTAGCGGGAACTTATTTACTTCTCCTGAGAACTTCACAAACGAGTTTGTAAACCCTCTCCGTCGAGGCGACGTTGAGCCGTTCTTCCACCGAATGCACATCGTGCAGCTCCGGTCCCATGGACAGCGCGTCGAGGCCGGGGATCTTTTCGATGAAGAGTCCGCACTCAAGGCCGCCGTGGGTGGCTTCGATCTTCCCGTCGTGGCCGGTGAGGTCGCGGTAGACCGCTTCGATCTCCTTGCGGAGGGCAGAATCGCGGTCGTATTGCCAGCCGGGATAGTTGCTGCGCTCGCCCACGGTGCCGCCGCCGAATTCGACGATGGCCTTCACGCGCTGAATGAGCATATCCTTCTGCGAGGCGATGCAGGAGCGGACAGAGAAGGAGCACTTCACGCCGTGCTCGTCCGTGCGCATCACGCCGAGGTTGAGAGAAGTCTGCACAAGACCGGGGAAGTCGGCGCTCATCTCCTGCACGCCCTGCGGCAGGGCAAGGAGCACATGCAGCAGTCTCGACGTGTCCGCTGCGGAGAATGCGGCCGGAACGTCAGCCTTTTCGCACACGAGGGAAATGCCGCCGTCGGTAACGGCGTACTCATTTTTGAGCGTTGCGTCGAATTCCTTGATGAACGCCTCGAACGCGGGCGCATCAGCCGCGGAGACCGCGGCAAGCGCGTCGGCGCGCAGGCAGATGACATTGTCGAACTCGCCGCCCGTCAGCTCATGCACGCGCAGCGAGGGGCAGCGCTCCATCGCGCTATACAGCGTGCGCGCCATCAGGCAGTTGGCGTTGCCGCGGCCCTGATTGATGTTCATGCCGGAGTGGCCGCCCTTGAGACCCGAGATCGTCACGCGGTAGCCGGTCATATCCGCCGCGCGCTCCTGCTTGAGTTCGAGCGTGCAGTCAAGGCGCACGCCGCCCGCGCAGGACACGGTGAAAACGCCCTCTTCCTCAGAGTCGAGGTTCAAAAGCTTTTTGCCCTTCAAGTCCGAGCAGTCCAGCGCGAACGCGCCGTCCATGCCGACCTCCTCGTCGACGGTGAAGACCGCCTCGATGGGGGGATGGGGGAGCGTTTCGTCGGATAAAATCGCGAGGATCATCGCAACGGCGATGCCGTTGTCGCCGCCAAGCGACGTCTTGTCTGCCCAGACCCATTCGCCGTCGGTACGGACGTCGAGCCCGTCGCGCGTCATGTCCTTGGTGCAGTCCTCGGTCTTGGCGCAGACCATGTCGATATGGCCCTGCAAAATGATGGGCGCGGCGTTTTCATAGCCGCAAGAGCCGTTCTTCCAGATAATGACGTTGTTGCACGCCTCCTGACGGTATTTAAGGCCCAATTCCTTCGCAAAGCCGACGCACAGGTCGCTGATTTGCTTCGTATTTCCGCTGCCGTGGGGAACGGAGCAGAGCTTTTCAAAATAGTAGAATACCTTTTCCGGCTGGAGATTTGATAAGACCGCCATGATATCCTCCCGAATTTTCTTAGTTGATCTGCTTGCGGCGGCTCAGGTTCATCGTGCCGTCCTGCATGTCCTGAATGCTGTCGAGGCTCTTGCCCGTGCCCTCGGCCACGCACTGGATGGCGTTCTCGGCCACCATGGCGTGGATGCCGGTGCGGGCGGTGACGAGCTTATCAAAGCCGCGGACTAAGCTGCCGCCGCCGGTCATGACGATGCCGTTGTTCGAGATATCGGCCACGAGCTCGGGCGGGGTCTTTTCAAGCACGAGGTGAACCTCCTCCATGATGCGCTCGACGGGCTCTTCAAAGGCCTCGAGCATTTCCGCAGACGAGACGGAGATGAGCTCGGGAAGGCCCGTGATAAGGCTTCTGCCCTTGACCTCCATGGTCATTTCCTCTTCCGGCGGGAAGACGCAGCCGATCTGCATCTTCATCTGCTCGGCCGTGCGCTCGCCGACGAGCAGGTTGTGCTTGCGGCGCATATACTTGACGACGGCCTCGTTGAACTGGTCGCCCGCGATCTTGATGGAGGACGATTCGACGACGCCGGAGAGCGAAATGACCGCGATATCGGACGTACCGCCGCCGATGTCGATGATCATGTGGCCCTCGGGCTGGGTGATGTCGATGCCCGCACCGATGGCGGCGGCGACAGGCTCTTCAATGAGGTAGACGCGGCGCGCGCCGGCCTGAATGCCCGCGTCGATGACCGCGCGCTCCTCGACCTCGGTGATGCCGGAGGGAACGCAGATGATGATGCGCGGCTTGAAGAGCTGGAAGCCCATGACTTTATGCAGGAATTCCTTGATCATGCGCTCAGTGACCTCGTAGTCGGAGATGACGCCCTCGCGCAGGGGACGGATGGCGATGATGTTGCCCGGCGTGCGGCCCAGCATGGCCTGCGCGTCCGCGCCGACCTTCAAGAGCTTGCCGGTGTTCTTGTCGAGCGCCACGACCGAGGGCTCGTTGAGCACGATGCCTTTATCCTTAATGTAGATCAGCACCGACGCGGTGCCCAGATCCATGCCGATGTCTTTGGTAAAAGAAAACATAGCGTGTTACCTCTTATTTTTCTGAAAACTAAAATGAGCGATGCTCATACTTTCCCATGATGTTTTTATTATAACGGCTCGAAATTGAGTTTGCAATAGCATTGTGCGCGATTTTCCGCACGGTATCAGGGGAAAATAAGGAAAAACATACCCCTGCGCCGCTGATTTTCGCGTCCGCAGACGCGAAACATTTGAATCGTTTTTACCCGCGGCGTGTACGTGGGTAAAAACACTTTGCGCGGAGCGCGTGTCGAACCTGTGAGGCACGAAGCGCAGCGAAACTTTCTCAAAAAAGAGGCGTCGCCTCTTTTTTGAAGACTTTAGTCTTCGTCCGCCGCGGCGAGGGTGGCGCAGATGACTTTTTCCGCGCCAGCTTCCCGTAAAACTCTCGCGGCTTCGCGCAGCGTGGCGCCGGTGGTGAGGATATCGTCGATGAGCAGAATGCGCTGACCCTTGATCTTGTCCTCATTGACGGCAACGTATGCGCCGACGACGTTTTTCTGCCGCTCCTCACGGGACGAAAGCGACGACTGCGCGACGTTGTCCTTCGTCTTTTGCAGCAGCGTTTCCGGCGCGACGCTCCAGTGGCGGCAGGTCTCGCGCGCCAAGAGATACGACTGGTCGTAGCCGCGCTCTTGTTTGCGCTTTTTCGACACGGGGACATAGGTAACCAAATCGAACTCTCCGCCGAAATGCTCGGCGGCGGCCTGCGCTAAAACATCGCCAAAGCCCGTGCAGCGGCTCTGTCCCGCGTGGAATTTATAGTTCAGCAGCGCCTCGCGCACGATGCCCTCGTACTTGAGCGGGGCAAGGCACGCGCCGATCTCCGCTCTCTCATGGAGCGGCGTTTTGCAGTAGGGGAGCGCCTTTTCGCACTCAGAACACACGCCCTGCACGCCGGGTTTTCCACAGAACGCGCAGCGCGGTGGAAAAAGTAGCGACGCGAGCGATTCCAGCAAACTCATTTATCCTCCCCACCTTTCCGAAGCCGCCACTTGAGGCCGCTGTACCGACGGCTGCGGCGGTCGTTCTCCGCCATTTTGTTCACGGCGGAATCGTCGCCGACGATGACGAGCAGCTCTCGCGCGCGGGTGATGGCGGTATAGAGCACGCCGCGCACCATCAGCGACGGCGCACACGGCGCGCCGACGAACACAACGCCGCGGTATTCGCTGCCCTGCGCCTTATGTACGGTCATGGCGTAGGCCATGTCGAGCTCTGCGAGCATGTCGGACGTGTAGGTCGCGGTGCGGTCGTCGAAGACGATCTCCAAAAGTTCTCCGCTCGGGTCGATCTTTGCAATCTTACCGACATCGCCGTTGAAGATGCCCGTGCCGGCGGTGCCGTCCTCCTTCTGCCAGACGACGTCGTAATCGTTGCGCGTCTGCATGACGCGGTCGCCCTCGCGGAAGACGAGTTCGCCGAAGCGGCGCTCCTGTTTGCCGGGTTTCGGCGGGTTCAGCGCGGCCTGCAGGGCGAAATTGAGTGAGCGCGTGCCCGCGTCGCCGCGGCGGGTTGGGGTGAGCACCTGCAATTCGTCCGCGGGGATGCCCATCTTGTCGGGCAGCCTTGTTTTGCACAGCTCGACCACGGTTTCGACCAATCGCACGCTGTCGCGGCGGGGGAGGAAGAAAAAGTCGTTCGCCGCCGCGTTTTTGAGCTTGGGCGGCATACCGGTGTTGACGAGGTGCGCGTTGCGCACGATCATCGACTGCTCGGCCTGACGGAAAATGTCGCGCAGGGCAACGGTCGCGATGCGCCCGCTGCGGATCAAATCGGAAAATACGTTCCCCGCGCCGACGCTCGGCAGCTGATCGGGGTCGCCGACGAGCACAAGGCGGCAGCCCGGACGCAGCGCCGCAAGCAGCGCACGCATGAGGGACAGATCAACCATCGAGGTCTCGTCCACAATGAGCGCATCGGCCTCGAGCGGTTCCTTTTCGCCTTTGGTGAACGTCACCTCGCCAGTCTGGTCGTTGAAGGTCATGCCGAGCATGCGGTGGATGGTCTGCGCGTCGCGGTCGCAGAGCTCGCCCATGCGCTTGGCGGCGCGGCCCGTGGGCGCGGCGAGCAGAACGCTCAATCCCATGCGCTCGAAGAGCGCGACGATGGCGCGCACGCTCGTCGTCTTGCCCGTGCCGGGACCGCCGGTCAGCAGCAGCAATTCTTCCTTTGCCGCAAGCTCGACGGCCTGACGCTGGAGCGGCGCGTACTGCACGCCCTGCTCGCGCTCGATTTCTTTGATGACGCGCTCGACGCCGCGCAGGGCGTCGGGCTTGTCCGCGAGCATCGCCTCGATGCGCGCGACAACATAGGTCTCGTCCTCCCACGACTGACGCAAATAGCAGGCCGTCACATTCGCGACGCCTTCCTGCACGATGCGGTGGAGGGCGATGAGATCGTCGAGGCTTTTTTCTGCGGCGTCAATGTCGCAGTCCAAAAGCTGGGCCGTCGCGGCGAGGAGCTTTTCGCGCGGGAGGAAGACGTGTCCGCCCGCGTCGCGGTTGTGGGAGAGCTCGAAGAGAAGCCCCGCCTCGGTGCGGAGCGACGCGTCGCCGCCAAAGCCCATGGAGAGCGCGATCTCGTCGCAGACGGAAAAATCCACGCCGAACGCGCTGTCGGACAGTAAGTACGGATTGCGCTCGAGCGCGGCCATGGCGTTTGCGCCGAAGCGGCGGTAGAGCGGCACGCTGAGTGCGGCGGGCAGATCGTAATGCGCCAGAAATTCCATCACGCGGCGAAGGCCCATCTGCTCGTTGAACGCGGCGGAGATCTCCTGCGCGCGGCGGGCGGTCATGCCCTTGATGGCCGTGAGCTTTTCCGGCTCGGATTCGAGCACCTGCAGCGTCTCGATGCCAAATCTGGCGACGAGCTTTTCCGCCGTCGCGGGGCCGACGCCGCGCACGACGCCGGAAGCGAGGTAGTTTAAAATCTTCGTCTCGTTCGACGGCAGGTACCGCTCGACCTCGCTCGCGGAAAACTGCTCGCCGTACTGCGGGTGGGAGGAAAACGAGCCGGTCGCCGTCAGATTTTCGCCCGGCGCCGCGCAGGGGACGCAGCCAACGAGCGTTAAAAGCTCGCCGTCGTCCGTCACAAGGCGCAGCACGGCATAGCCGTTTTCCTCATTCTGGAAAACGACGGACAGGACCGTGCCCATGATGGTCGTTTCTTCTCCCATAACTGTCTCCTAAGTGAAAAAATCGGTCAGTTCTTCCCTTTGGCAGAGGTAGACCTCGTATTCGCTGCGGCACAAGAGCTCCGCCACGCGGCGCGGCTCGTCGGCAAGGCCGCAGTCCACGATGACGACGCGCGAAAAGCCGCCCTCTTCATAGCGCGACCTCAGCAGCGCGCGCACCGTGTATTCGAGCGTCTTTGCCTCGCCGCAGGCCTCGATGACCGCCGTGGCGGGGATGGTGCCGCGCCGCCGCGGGTGCACGATGGCCGAAACGAGCAGAAAGATCACCGCCGTTAAGCCGATGGCAGCGAGCGCCGCGACAACGCCGTCCTGTAAAAGCCGCATATCATCACCTCGCGCCATTCTACGGCGCGGACGGGCGATGGGTGAATCTTAACGCAGCATTTTCCTGAGATACTGGCCCGTATAGGACTGCTCGCACGCGGCAACCTCCTCGGGCGTGCCGCAGGTGACGAGCGTACCGCCGCCGCTGCCGCCCTCGGGGCCGAGGTCGAGCAGATAATCCGCGCACTTGATGACGTCCAGATTGTGCTCGATGACGAGCACGGTGTTGCCCGCGTCGACAAGGCGCTGCAAAACCTCAAGGAGCTTTTTCACATCGTCCGTGTGGAGACCCGTGGTCGGCTCGTCGAGGATATAGATGGTGCGCCCCGTGGAGCGCTTAGAAAGCTCGGTCGCGAGCTTGACGCGCTGGGCTTCGCCGCCGGAGAGCGTCGTAGACGACTGGCCGAGGCGGATATAGCCGAGGCCGACCTCGCTGAGCGTGCGGAGCTTCGCTTCGAGCTTTGGAAGGTCGCGGAAGAATTCGAGCGCCTCCTCCACGGTCATTTCCAGCACGTCCGCGATGCTCTTGCCCTTGTAGTGGACCTCGAGCGTTTCGCGGTTGTAGCGTTTGCCCTTGCAGACCTCGCAGGGCACGTAGATATCGGGCAGGAAGTGCATCTCGATCTTGAGCTGACCGTCGCCCGAGCAGGCCTCGCACCGGCCGCCGCGGACATTGAAGCTGAAGCGGCCCGCGGCATAGCCGCGCGCCTTCGCGTCCGGGGTCGAGGCAAAGAGGTCGCGGATGTCGTTAAATAAATTCGTATACGTTGCGGGGTTGGAGCGCGGCGTGCGGCCGATGGGGCTCTGGTCGATGCAGATGACCTTGTCGAGGAATTCCTCGCCCTCGATAGCCTTACAGCGGCCGGGGTGGACCTTCATGCGGTTTAAGTCCGCGCCGAGCTTTTTATAGATGATCTCGTTGACGAGCGACGATTTGCCGCTGCCGGACACGCCCGTGACGCACGTGAACGTGCCGAGCGGGATCGAGACGTCGAGATCTTTGAGGTTATTTTCCTGCGCGCCGCGCACGGTGAGGAAATTGCCGTTGCCTTTTCGGCGCTCTTTCGGCACTTCGATCTTTTTCTTTCCGCTCAAATACTGGCCGGTCAGGGAATTCGGGTTTGCCATGACCTCCTGCGGTGTGCCGCAGGCCACGACCTGACCGCCGTGCGCGCCCGCGCCGGGGCCGATGTCGATGAGGTAGTCCGCCGCGCGCATCGTGTCCTCATCGTGCTCGACGACGATGAGTGTATTGCCGAGGTCGCGCAGCCGCTTGAGCGTGGCGAGCAGCTTGTCGTTGTCGCGCTGGTGCAGGCCGATGGACGGCTCATCGAGGATATAGAGAACACCCATCAGGCTCGAGCCGATCTGCGTCGCCAAACGGATGCGCTGGGCTTCGCCGCCTGAGAGCGACGCGCTCGCGCGCGAGAGCGTCAGGTATTCCAAACCTACCGAGCGCAGGAAGCCGAGGCGGTTTTTGATCTCCTTCAAAATGCGCTCACCGATGCGCATTTGCTGCTCGGTCAGCGTCAGCTGATCCACAAAGTCGAGCGCGTCGACGACGGATTTTTCGCAGTAGTCGCTGATGCTAAGTCCGCCGACCGTGACGGCGAGGGATTCGCGGCGGAGCCGCTTGCCGCCGCAACTGGGGCAGGGGCACTCGCTCATGCAGGACTCTAACTCCTCGCGCACGCCGTCGCTCTGCGTCTCCTTGTAGCGGCGCTCTAAGTTGGGGATGATACCCTCGAACGCCTGATACAATACGCCCTTGCCGCGCGGCTGGTCGTACTGGAGCTCCAGCTTTTCGCCCTTTGTGCCGTAGAGAATGACGTCCATGACCTCTTTGGAGAGCTTTTCCACAGGGTCGCGGAGGGAAAAATGGTACTTTTTCGACAACGCTTCAAAGTACATGCGCGAGATGCCGTCGCCGCGCACGTTGTTCCAGCCCGAGGCGCAGATCGCGCCGTCGAGCAGGGAAACGCTCTTATTCGGGATGACGAGCTCGGGGTCGACCTTGAGCTGCGTGCCGAGGCCTGTGCACGTCGGGCACGCGCCGAACGGGTTGTTGAACGAGAACATGCGCGGCGTCAGCTCTTCGATGGAGATGCCGCAGTCCTCGCACGCGTAATTCTGCGAGAAGAGGATATCGCGGTCGTCTGGCAGGATATTTGCGAGAATGAGACCGCCCGAGAGCGCCGCCGCGGTCTCGCACGAGTCCGTCAGGCGGTGGACGACGTCGGGGCGGAGGATGAGGCGGTCGACGACGACCTCGATATTGTGCTTTTTGTTCTTTTCGAGGGAAATTTCCTCGCTGAGGTCATACATGTTCCCGTCGGCGCGGACGCGGACATAGCCGGAGCGGCGCGCGTCCTCAAAAATCTTGACGTGCTCGCCTTTTTTGCCGCGGATGACCGGCGCCATGATCTGCACGCGCGTCCCCTCGCCCAGCGCCATGAGCTGGTCGATGATCTGGTCGATGGACTGCTGGCGGATCTCCTTGCCGCAGTTCGGACAGTGCGGCGTGCCGACGCGCGCCCAGAGCAGGCGCAGATAGTCGTACACCTCCGTCACCGTGCCGACGGTGGAGCGGGGGTTCTGCGAGGTGGTCTTCTGGTCGATGGAAATGGCGGGGGAAAGGCCCTCGATATAGTCGACGTCGGGCTTTTCCTTCTGCCCAAGGAACATACGGGCGTAGGACGACAGGCTCTCCACATAGCGGCGCTGGCCCTCGGCATAGATGGTGTCGAACGCGAGCGACGACTTTCCGCTGCCGGACAGGCCCGTGATGACGGTCAGCGCGTCGCGGGGAATTTCGACGTCGATGTTCTTGAGGTTATTTTCTCTTGCGCCTTTGACAAAAATCTTACTTGGCATGAATCGATAACTCCTGTTGCTGGATCCGCAGCTGCGAGACCAGCGTACTCTTCTGAATTTTTTATGTCAACCTCATTCAACAATGATATCCGCAAATTTCGCGCGCACGAGCGCGGCGAGGTCGTGGGGCGCAAGCTCGACCTGATAGCCGATCTTGCCCGCCGAGACGATCATTGTTTCAAGGTTTTCCGCGGTTTCATGGAACACCGTGGGGAAGAGCTTCTTCATCCCGACGGGCGAGCAGCCGCCGTGGACGTAGCCCGTGAGCGGCAGCAGCTCTTTCTGGTGGATCATTTCGATGGACTTTTCGCCCACGGCCTTCGCGGCCTTTTTGAGGTCAAGATTCTCCGCGACCGGCACGTCGAAGACGTAATACTGTTTGCTCGCGCCGCGCGCGACAAGGGTCTTGAAGACGATGGCGGGGTCAAAGCCCATGGACTTCGCCACCGTGACGCCGTCGACCGCCATGCCCTCTTCATGGGGATAGGAATGCGGCGTGTAGGCGATCTTCTTCTGCTCGAGCACGCGCATGACGTTGGTTTTTTCTTCTTTATTCTTTGCCATAAGGGACCTCCTATGTAGAAAACGGGGATAAAATCACCGCAGAATGTAAACACAAGCTAAAATGCAGGCAAGGCCCAAGAACACGCCCGCGCTGATGGGCTCGCCGAAGACGAGGGTGCCGACGAGCGTGCCGACGACCGGCTCGATGCTCGCCATGATACTGGCCTTGCCGCTCTCGACGTTGGCAAGGCCCTTGGTGTAGAGGATGTAGGGTGCGACGGTGGAAAGAAGCACCAGCCCCGCAGCGAGGAGGGCGTTTTGCGGCACACTCAGAACCGTCATAAGGTTGCCCCAGTCGGCGACGAACAGCGCGCCGAGCGCGGCGAACACGAACGTCCAGAACACGACGGCGAGCGGGCTGTAGTGCCGCAGGCCGAAGGGCGCGAAGATCGAATAGAGCGCGTAGAAAAATGCCGCACCGAGGCCGAACAAGAGTCCCTTTGTCGTCAGCGACAGCCCGCCCGTGAAAACGCCCGTCACGAGCGCACAGCCGAGCAGCGCCAGCGCGAGGGCAAGGAGCTTTTTGCCCGTGATCTTCTCTTTGAAAACGAGCGCGCTCATCAGAACCACCATCGCGGGCGCGGTGTAGAGCAAAATTGCGCTGACCGAGAGCGAGCAAAGCTTCTGCGCGTTGAAGTAGCAGAGCGTGAAGAGCACGACGCTGATGATGCCCGTCGCAATAAAGATCGGCAGGTGCTTTGCCTTCATTTTGAAGACGCTGCGGTCGGTGCAGAGGAAGAAGAACGCGAGCACCGCAAGACCGCCCAGATTACGGATGACGACAAGGTTTTCCGGCGCGATGCCGGCATTGAGCAGCGGGCGGTTGAATAGGCCGATGCAGCCCCAGCAGGCGGCGGCCGCTAAAATGCAGGCATAGGAAGCGTATTTTTTCACAGGCTCTGTCTCTTTCTCGTTATTTCGTGTTTTCCTTGCGCAGCTCGATGATACGGTCGCGCAAGATGGCGGCGTACTCGAATTCGAGCATACGGCTCGCCTCCTGCATCTGCTTTTCGAGCTTTCTGATCTCTTCGTCCCGCTCGCGCTCGGAGAGCTTGCGCTTGCCGCGGCGGCGGGCGGAGGCCTCGTCCTTCTTGGAAATTTCGATGATCTCGCGCACGTCCTTTCGGATGGTCTGCGGAATGATGCCGTGCGCCTTGTTGTAGTCGTCCTGAATCTGGCGGCGGCGCTCGGTCTCGTCCATGGCGCGGCGCATCGAGGGGGTGACGGTGTCGGCGTAGAGCACGACAAGGCCGTCGGCGTTTCGCGCGGCGCGGCCGATGGTCTGGATGAGGCTCGTTTCGCTGCGGAGGAAGCCTTCCTTATCCGCGTCCAAAATCGCGACCATCGAGACCTCGGGGATGTCAAGGCCCTCGCGCAGGAGGTTGATGCCGACGAGCACGTCGAACTCGCCGAGGCGCAGGCCGCGGATGAGCTCCATGCGCTCGATGGTCTCGACGTCCGCGTGCATGTAGCGCACGCGGATGCCGACGCCGGTCAGATACTGCGTCAGGTCCTCGGCCATCTTTTTCGTCAGCGTAGTGACGAGCACGCGCTCATTGCGCGCCGATCTTGCGTTGATCTCGCCGACGAGATCATCGATCTGGTTTTCGACAGGGCGCACCTCGACCTTCGGGTCGAGTAAGCCCGTCGGGCGGATGACCTGCTCGACGATCTGGCCCGCGCGGTCCTTTTCATAGTCGCCGGGCGTGGCCGAAACGTAGATACGCTGGTGGACGCGCTGCTCAAATTCGTCGAATTTGAGCGGGCGGTTGTCAAACGCGCAGGGCAAGCGGAAGCCGTACTCGACAAGGCTCTCTTTGCGCGCGCGGTCGCCGTTGTACATCGCGCGCACCTGCGGCAGCGTGACGTGGGATTCATCCACAAAGAGGAGGAAATCCTTGGGGAAATAATCGATGAGCGTCAGCGGCGGCGAGCCGACGGGCCGCCCGCTGATGACGCGGGAATAGTTCTCGATGCCCGTGCAGTAGCCCAGCTCGCGCAGCATCTCGATATCGTAGCGCGTGCGCTGGCGGATACGCTGGGCCTCGACGGCCTTGCCCTCGGCCAAAAACTGCGCCTCGCGCTCGTCGAGCTCCTTGTCGATCTCGACAATGGCGCGCTCCAATTTGTCCTTCGTCGTGACATAGTGCGACGCGGGATAGATGGCGATGTGCTGGAGCGTGCGCGTCACCTGACCGCTCACGGGGTTGAATTCGCTGATCCGGTCGATCTCGTCGCCGAAGAATTCGACGCGCACGGCCTTGTCGCGGTAGTACGCAGGGTAGAGCTCCACCGTGTCGCCGCGCACGCGGAAGCGATTGCGCTCAAAGGCGACGTCGTTGCGCTCGTAGCGAATTTCGATGAGCCGCTTTAAGAGGAAGTCGCGCTCCATCGTCATGCCGGGGCGGAGCGAGATCATCAGCTTTTCAAAGTCCTCCGGCTCGCCGAGGCCGTAAATGCACGAGACGGACGAGACGACGATCACGTCGCGCCGCTCAAGCAGCGCGCAGGTGGCGCTAAGCCGCAGGCGGTCGATCTCCTCGTTCGTCGAGGCGTCCTTGGCGATATAGGTGTCGGTGTGGGGGATATAGGCCTCGGGCTGGTAATAGTCGTAGTACGAAACGAAGTATTCCACCGCGTTTTCGGGAAAAAACTCTTTGAACTCCGCGCACAGCTGCGCGGCGAGGGTCTTGTTGTGCGCCAGCACGAGCGTCGGCCGCTGGACCTTTTCGATGACGCTCGCCATCGTGAACGTCTTGCCCGAGCCCGTGACGCCGAGCAAGACCTGCTCGTCGAGGCCCATCTTCACGCCCTGCGCCAGCTTTTCGATGGCCTCAGGCTGGTCGCCCGTGGGCTTGAAGGGCGCGTGCAGCTTAAATTCCATATCCGTTTCCCTTTCTTTCGGGCAGAAGTCCGTTGTGCCGCAGGGAGACAAAGTCGTCGTCCGCGACGATGATGTGGTCGGCGAGCTCGACGCCCACGGTGCGCAGCGCGTCGAAGACCGACAGCGTCGTCGCATTGTCCGCGGGGGAGGGGAGTGCCACGCCGCTCGGGTGGTTGTGGGCGAGCAGCACGCTGCTCGCGCCGCACTTGAGCGCATTTTCCACAATTTTGCGCATATTGAGCTGGACGCTCTCAGTGTCGCCCTCGGCGACCAAATGGCAAGCGAGGAGGCGGCCCTTGGCATCAAGGCACGCTTCGTAGAGCTTTTCCTCCCGCTCGCCGAGAAAGAGGTCTAAAAAGTACGCGCCCGCCTGCTCGGTATCGCTGAGGATCGCCTCGTGCGCGCCGGAGGACGCGCGGATGCGGCGCATCAGCGGGAACATGAGAGAGATGAGCGTCGAGGCGTTCTCGCCGATGCCCTCGACCTCCTCAAGCGCCGCGCGATCGGCGGCAAACACCGCGTCGAGCGAGCCGAATTTTTCCATCAGCCGGTGCGCGATAGGGTTCGTATCCTGCCGCGGCACGGCGTAGTAAAGGAGAAGCTCAAGCACCTCGTGGTCGGCGAACGCATCGAGCCCGTGGGCGCGGAACTGCTCTTTTTTGCGCGAGCGATGTCCTTCGTGTACCGGCATGTGTGCTCTCCTTTCCGGGGCGTTTTTGCCGCAAAACGCGGCAGTCTTCTCCTATTTTTGTCTTAATATTGTATTTTATCACGGAGAGAAAAATCGTACAAGTGTTTTTTTGAATTTTATCTCCCGCGGGGAGATGCGCGCTAAAAGGGGGATACTCTCTTTCTCGAAAGAGAGTATCCCCCTTTGCCTGCGCACCCCTGCGGCACGCAGGGAATTCCCGTCCCTCAGCGGGACAAGACCTTTCTTGCCAAAGGCCCGATTACGCCGCCGACGGCGTTGCCGACCGTCATCACAAGCAGATATAAAACCGCGCGGCCGCTCCACGCGCCGCCCATCGTGAAGTAGTACATATTCGCCACGCAGTGCTCAAAGCCGCAGAGGATGAACACGCACACGCCGAAAAAGAGCGCGAGATATTTGCCGAGCTCGTGCGGGTTGGAGCGATAGCCCTCCACGCCGATGTAGATCATCACGTTGCAGAAAACGGCGAGGATGAACGCGCCGAACAGCGGCTCGGAGAGCTTCAGTTCACAGATGCCCTGCGCACGGGCGCTGAGGGATACAAGCCGCGTGCACTTCTCGGCAAGCGCGATGAGCGACGTGCCGACAAGATTCCCCAGCCAGATGACCGGTAGCGTTTTGGCGTAGGCCATATCGTTATCGAACACGTAGCAGACCTTGCCGGTGAACAGATGCAGCCCGCGCGTGCAGACGACGAAAAGGCCGATCGTGAAAAAAAGCGACCCGACGACCGTATTTTCCACCGACAGGAACACCGTGCCGCCAAAGGCGATGACCGCGCCGGCAAGGATCGCGGAGAGAAAGATCTTTTTCATGCAAAAACTCCTCCAGACCGTGTGATTGGGTCTATTTTACCGTATGGCGGTGAGCGTTGTAAACGCTTCTCTGTGGAGAGATAAAAAGTCCGCAGAAAATGAGGGTTTTTGCCGCTTCGGCTTAACAGAACGCGGCATTTTGCGCGGCATGGAGGGAGGCTCGCCGTGATTTTTATTGCTTTTCCCTCCCCCGGATAGTACAATGGTCTTACCATCAAACTTTCGGAGGACTTTTCCCCAATGAAACTCATCTCATGGAACGTCAACGGCCTGCGCGCGTGCATTGGCAAGGGCTTTTTGGATTTTGTGAATTTCATCGACGCAGACGTCATCTGCCTACAGGAGACGAAGCTGCAGCCGCATCAGATCGAACTTGACCTGCCGCAGTACCACATCTACTGGAACAGCGCGGACAAAAAGGGCTACTCCGGCACGGCGGTGTTCACCAAGCAGGAGCCTCTTTCCGTCACCTATGACTTTGGCGAGGACATCCACCGCCACGAGGGGCGCGTCATCACGTGTGAATATCCGGACTTTTATCTCGTCTGCTGCTACACGCCGAACTCGCAGGACGAACTGCGCCGCCTTTCGTACCGCATGGAATGGGAGGATGCGCTGCGGCAGTACCTCTGCGAGCTCGACACGATCAAGCCCGTCGTGTACTGCGGGGACTTAAACGTCGCACACGAGGAGATCGACCTCAAAAATCCGAAGACGAACCACTTTAACCCCGGCTTTTCCGACGAGGAGCGCGGCAAGATGACGCAGCTTTTGTCCTCGGGCTTTCTCGATTCGTTCCGCACGCTGTACCCCGACAAGACGGACGCCTATTCGTGGTGGAGCTACCGCGCCCAGTCGCGCGCACGGAACGTGGGGTGGAGAATCGACTATTTCATCGTCTCCGAACGCCTGCGCTCCCGCATCGAAAACGCGGATATCTTAGCTGAGGTCATGGGCAGCGACCACTGCCCCGTGCTGCTCGAGCTCAAGGAGGAAGAAAAATGAAACTCAACAAGCAGGAAATGACCGGAGGCACGAAGATCACCCTGATCATCAGCGGTGCGGCCATGCTTGCCGGCATCGTGATCGTTGTGCTGTTTGCCGCCGGCGCGCTCGCCCTTTCCGAGCAGAGCCGCAACGTGCTCGCGATTGCGATCTCCGCCGCGCTGGTGGTGTTTTCCTACACGCTGTGCAAATCGTTGGGGGTACTTAAAAATCAAAAAAAGTGATTCTCACCCCCACGCCCACGTGGGGAACGGGTAAAAGGGGGATATTCTCTTTCACGAAAGAGAATATCCCCCTTTTGAACCCCAAAGAGAAAGGTTTCAGATTGGCGGTCTCGGGCGCGAATGACCTTTATGCCTCCGGAATGCAATACCTGCGCGCGGCAAAGCCGCGTTGAGCCCTGCTATACGATTTGATCTGCTCCTACTACCCGCAGTTGCGCAGCCTATCTTGTAGAAGTTCGCAGTAATCACCGTCCACCGCCAGTCTCCACAATGCGGCGAGCGCAGCAATGCCGCATTCCGCACGCAGTCTGCCGCCCAACTACCGTCACTCGCGCCTCACGATAGTAAGGCGCGGTTGAGAGTGGTCACGAATTGCAGGGGTTCATGGCGAAGCCATGTACACCACACCCGATTGCGCAGCGCGTGCAGTCATTCAAGCTACAAACTGGCAATGTAAGCGGGGTCGAGGGGGAAGACCCCTCGCCTTTCTCTGGGGATTTCAAAAGGGGTATTCTCTTTGGAAAGAGAATACCCCTTTTGGTTGGCAGCAGCGTCACGCGCTGCATCACCACTCCGCGCAACGCGCGGATCATTATGCTTTTGTGCGGTCGTAAGAAACGACAACTCTTCTGTTCGGCTCGGTGCCGATGGAGAACGTTGTCACACTCGGCGTATCCTGGAGCGCGGTGTGGATGACGTGGCGCTCGTAGGCGTTCATGGGCTCGAGGGTGACATTGCGGCGGTACTTCGTCACCTTGCCGGCGACCTTTTCCGCCAGGCGCTCGAGGCTCTGCTCGCGCTTTTCGCGGTAATTTTCTGCGTCGACCTGCACGCGGGCGCGGTTCTTCTCGCTGCCGCGGTTGATGCTGTAGTTCGTCAACTGCTGGATGGCGTCGAGCGTTTCGCCGCGGCGGCCGATCAGCGCGCCGAGCTTTTCACCTTCGAGGAAGACCTTGTAGCGGCCCTTCTCACTCTCGTAGACCTTGACCTCAGCGGCGGAGTCCATGTGCTCAAGAAGGCCCTTGAGGAACGCGCGGATCTGCTCGCTCTTCTCGTCGTGGCACTCTTCGCCGAGGTCGACAATGGGCTTGGGCTGCGGGGCGGGACGCTCCGCGCGCTCGGCGCGGGGCGCACGCTCGCGGCGGTCTTCGCGCGCGGGACGGTCGCCGCGTTCGGTACGCGGCTTGTCGTTTGCACGGGGTTCTTTTTTCTGCAGCACCTCGGGCGCGTACATGGGCACGGCCTTGGGCGCAGAAGCGGGTTCAACTTTCTTTTCGGGCTTGGGTGCGGCAGGCTTTTCCACCGGCTTGACCTCTTCGGCCTTGCCGTCGTCATAGCTCACGCGAACGCGCGCGGGCGCGCTGCCGATGCCGAGGAATCCGGCTTTCGCGCGCTCAAGAATTTCAACAGAAACGTCGTCTCTGTCCATCTTCAGCTGCGCGAGCGCGCTCTGGATGGCCTCGTCCTCCGTCTTGCCCGTTACGTCAATAAACTTGATCATTCAGACAAGCTCCTTACAATTATTCTCCGTAGTGCTCGGGGTCGTAGGAACGGCCGCGGGCATAGGGGCGGTCGCCGACGCGTCCGCTTTCGCTCGTGGAATTTTTCTTTTTTGTGGCCTTGGCAGCCTGCTTTTCCGCACGCTTTTCCTTGAGGCTCTTCTTCTCGGCCTCTTCGGCAGCGTACTTGCGCTGCTGCTCGCGGGCGGCTTCCATGCGGCGCAGACGGTCGTCGCGCTTCTGCTTTTCCTTCTCGCTGAGCTCGTCCTCCATGTGGCTCTTATAGTACTTGGTCAGAACCTTTTCCTGGATGGCGTAGAGCAGCGAGTTGACGATCCAGTAGACGCCGAGAGCCGCGGGCAGCGTAAAGCCGATCCACAGCGACATGAGCGGCATCATCCACATCATCATGCGGCTGGAGCGGGCCGCGGCGTCGTTGCCCTCAGCGGCGACGTTGCCGGCCATGGACGCCTTGGACTGCAGAAAGCTCAAAGCACCGGAAATGAACGGGATCAGCACAACGCCGATCACGGGCCAGCCGCCGGTGAAGAAATCTTTCCACACATCCCCCGGCATGACCGTAAGGTCAAGGCCGAGGAAGTTGTAGTTCACGTTGAGAAGGCCGTCAAACTTGCCGGAAAAATCCGCAAAGTTGTCGGAAATGAACTTGGCAAGGCCGATCTCCTCATAGCCCTTGCGCACGAGCTCGGCATTGTAGCCCAGGGTGGTGGCAAGGGTCGTGATCTCCGTCACGACGTCCTTGGAGAGCATCATGAAGCGGCTGAGCGGCTGACGGATGATGGAATACAGAGCGATGAGGATGGGGAAGGGCAGGAAGCTCCAGAGGCATCCGCTCATGGGGTTCACGCCCTCCTGTGTGTAGAGGAGCTGCATCTCCTCGTTCATGCGCGTGGGATTATTGGCGTATTTCGTCTGGATCTCTTTCACCTTGGGCTGGAAGAGATTCATGCGCATCATGCTCTTTTTCGACTTCATCTGGAAGGGCAGCGTGATGAGCTTCACGACGATCGTGAAGAGCACGAGAGCCCAGCCGTAGGAGCCGGTCAGCTCATAGAAGGTGCGCAGGACCCAGGCGAAGGGAACGCAAATGTAGTAGCCGATGGTTGACATTCTTCGGTTTCCTCCGTGGTTTTAGGTTCGGTCACGGGACCGGGTCGTAGATTTTTCCGCCCTTGTAGAACGGATGGCACCGCATGATACGCTTGAAGGCAAGCCAGCCGCCCTTCACCGCCCCGTACTTCTCGATCGCTTCGAGCGCGTATTGAGAGCACGTGGGGATAAAGCGGCAGCAGGGGGGACGGTAGGGTGAGATGGCCCTGCGGTAAAACCGGATGAGAAACAGCAGAAAGCGTTTCATGCCTGCGTTTCCCACAAATCGAGCTTTTTGCACGTTTTTTCAAACGCTCGCTTGAGCTCCCAGTAGTCCGCGTGGGCGGCCCTTGTGCGGGCGACGACGATGCAGTCGTAGCCCTGCTTCATCTTCCCCTGACTCAGGCGGAATATCTCGCGGATGCGGCGGCGGACGCGGTTGCGCACGACGGCGTGGCCGAGCTTGGTGCTGACCGTGACGCCGAGGCGGTTGTGTCCGAGCCGGTTTTTCCGGTAATACACCACAAGGCAGGACGAAACACCGGACTTGCCCTTGGCGTACATCCGGCGGAATTCGTAATTTTTCTTAACGGTGGTGGTGCTTTTCACGCGTGATCTCCCTGCTTTTGCGGATTTCTCCGCATAGCCTGCAAGGGACGGCGATCGAAACACATTCTCATCGGCCGTCCCTCATTGTTTCATGTGTAGCATACGATACGCAAGTTGCTCCCGCTTTAGTGGGTCAGACGGGCGCGGCCGCGTGCACGACGGCGGGCGATAACCTTGCGGCCGTTGGCAGTGGACATTCTCTTGCGGAAGCCGTGCTCCTTGGAGCGCTGGAGCTTCTTGGGCTGATAGGTGCGAGAAGTAGCCATTTCGTTTTACCTCCTGAAAAAAATTTTACCGGCAGCACCCCTTTTTGAGGCGCTGCACTTACTCGACGGCGGGCGGAGAAAGCTCCCCGCGGACCGCAGTTGATAAAAATAGTGCCGTATTGATGCGGCATACGGGGAGTATTATATCGGTTTTGCCGCATTCTGTCAACCAAAAATGCAAAAATTGGTGCATGTTTCCATTTCCCGCAAAACCTTGTGGCGCGTATCGAAACATGCAACTATCTCTTGTGTCCTTTTGCCTGTTTTTCAGGGCTTTTGCACTGCAAAAAACAGCGTTTTATATTTAGAATATGTGTTGCGTTCGCGCGCGTTTTTTGGTATAATGTAGGGAGTAAATTTTCGGCTGTCACAGCCGTTTATTCCAAAGAAAGAAAGGAGCGCTTCCGTGAACTCTGTTGCAGACATCTGGAAGATCGTTCTCTCCCGCCTCAGCCAGGACCTGTCTGAGACGACCATCTCCACGTGGTTCGATGAGGTGGAGGCCGTGTCCATCAAGGACCGCACGCTCTATCTCCACTGCCCGAACGATTTTAAGCGCAGCACGATCGAATCCATGTTCTCTGACCGCATCAAGGATTCCCTGCGGGACATTTACTCCGCCGATTTCGACGTCAAGCTCCTCTCCACCGCGGAGAGCACCGCCCTTTTCGAGCCCGAGGTCAAAAAGTCCACCGCGCTGCTCGACTCCGGCGAATTCACGTTCGACACGTTCGTCGTCGGCGAATCGAACAAGATGGCCTATGCCGCCGCGCGCGCCGTGGCCGACGGCGTGGGGCACTACAACCCGCTATTTATCTACGGCGACTCCGGCCTTGGCAAAACGCACCTTATCTACGCCATCGCCCACCAGATCCGCACGACGCGCCCGTCGGCGAAGATCATCTACATCAAGGGCGATGATTTCATCAACGAATTCATCGAGCTCGTGCGCGCGGGCCGCGGCAGTGAGTTCCGCGCGAAGTACCGCGACGCGGACCTGCTGCTCGTAGACGACGTGCAGTTTGTCGCGGGCAAGGAGCAGGTGCAGAACGAATTTTTCCATACGTTCAACACGCTCTACGAGGCCGGACGCCAGATCGTCCTGACCTCCGATAGACCGCCCTCTGACATGCACCTTCTCGACGACCGCCTGCGCACGCGCTTTGAGTGGGGCTTACTTGTCGATGTGCAGCCGCCCGATTTTGAAACGCGCCTTGCCATCGTGAAAAACAAGGCCGCGCAGTGGGGCACCGTCATCGACGACGACATTGCGCGTTACATTGCCGAGAATGTCACGTCCAACGTCCGCCAGCTTGAGGGCACGATGAACAAGATTCTCGCCTACCGCGATCTCATCGGACGCGAGATGGACGCCGACGCCGCGCACCGCGCGGTCGAGGACTTTATGAAAAAGAACGCGAATCTCGCCCCCACGGCGGCGATGATCATCACTGAAACGTCACGCTACTTTGGCATCGACGAAGAGGTCATCAAGGGCCCGTCTCGAAGCCGCGAGGCCGTCAACGCCCGTCAGGCCGCGATGTACCTCGTGCGCCGCATGACGAATCTGTCGACGCCCGATATCGGCCGCGAGTTCGGCAAGCGCGACCATACGACCGTGCTCCACTCGCTCGAGCAGATCGAAAAGAAGATGAAATCCGATCCCGTCTTCAACCAGACGATCAAGGAGATCACGATCAACATCAACTCCAAACGATAAGAAGTTTTCCACATTATCCACAGGGTTGTGCAGAGGGAAGCTGTGGAAACATTTTTTCAAAATTTTGGGTGTGGAAAGTGATAGAACTTTTCAACAACCCATGAGGGATAAATTTTCCTTGCCACTTCGGGCAAAAATTGGGTTTTCCACATTTTTGCGCCCCTACTGCTGCTATTTCTAAAAACTATCCTTTTTCTTTTCCAAAAGAGAAAAAATCATCCGTTTTACGAAAGGAACGCCGCTATGAAATTCTCCTGCGAAAAGCTGCTGCTGCAAAATGCAGTCAATACCGCCTCCCGCGCCGTCGCGGCGAAAAGCTCCATCCCTGCGCTCGAAGGACTGCTGCTGACCTGCGGCGGTGAGAGCCTGACCGTTTCGGGCTACAACATGCAGACCGGCATCCGCACGAAGTTTGCCGCCGAGGTCGAGGAGTCCGGCGAGCTGGTCGTCAACGCCCGCCTGATCGGCGAGATCTTAAGAAGGCTGCCCGACGACGTCGTGACCTTCACCGCAAACGAAAAATTTTTGATCCACCTGACCTGCGGCGACGCGGATTTCGACATCATGGGCCTCTCCGCCGCCGATTTCCCCGAGCTGCCCGAGGTCGAGGAGAAGTACGCCGTCCAGATCGCCGAAAAGACGCTCAAGACCATGATCCAGCAGACGAGCTTCGCCGTTTCGACGAACGAGGCGCGCCCCGTGCACATGGGCTCGCTGTTCGAGGTATCTGCCGAGGGGCTGACCGTCGTCTCCGTCGACGGCTTCCGCCTTGCGCTTCGCAAGGAAGCGCTTGAAAAGATCGAGGGCGGCGCGTTCTCGTTCGTCGCGCCCGGCACGGCGCTCAATGAGGTCGAGCGCATCTGCGAGGAGATCGACGAGGTCGTGACCATCACGCTCGGCCAGCGCCATATTCTCTTTGAGGTCGGTGAGACCGAGCTCATCTGCCGCCGCTTAGAGGGTGAATTTCTCGATTATAAGAACGCCATCCCGCGCAGAAACCCCATCAACGTCGTCGTCGACACGAAGACGATGCTCCAGAGCCTCGAGCGCGTGAGCGTCGTCATCAGTGAAAAGCTCAAGAGCCCCGTGCGCTGCCAGTTCGGCGAGGACAAGGTGACGATGTCCGCCAAGACCGCCAACGGCGACGCAAAGGACGTCTGCCGCATCGCGGGCGACGGTCAGGGGCTTGAGATTGGCTTCAACAACCGTTATCTGATGGACGCGCTGCGCTACGCGCCCGCCGACACCGTGAGAATGGAGCTCAACACCGGCATTTCGCCGGCCATCATCGTTCCCGTCGAGGGCGAAGAGAACTTCCTCTACATGGTGCTGCCCGTGCGCCTGAAGGCAAATTGAGACAAAAACTGAATCCATATCGTATAAAATGGTACAACGATTTCTGATAGGAATCGCTTTGTAAAGGACTTTTTATGACTGACATTACCATCACCACGGAATTTATCAAATTGCAGGACCTCTTGAAGCTGGCGAATTTAGTCGGCACGGGCGGCGAGGCGAAGATCGTCATCCAGAACGGCGACGTTTCGGTCAACGGCGAGGTCTGCACGATGCGCGGCAAGAAGATCCGTCCGGGCGACACGGTCGCCTTCGACGGCAAAGAGCTGACGGTCTCCTATGCGAATTGACGCGTTGGCGCTGCGGAACTTTCGCAATTACGACGCGCTGAATGTCACGTTCGCGCCGGACTGCAACGTCATCGTTGGTGAGAACGCGCAGGGAAAGACGAATCTGCTCGAAGCCATCGTCTATCTCTCGTCTGCCCGTTCGCCGCGCGCGAGGGCGGAAAAAGAACTCATTTCGTTCGGCAAGAGCGAATGCAGCATCAAGGCGAACGCGTTTGCGCGCAACCGAGATTTTCTGCTCGAGATCGCGCTCGCCGCGGGGAGAAGACGAAAAATTCTCATCAATAAGGTGCCCGTGAAAAAGGGGAGCGACCTCAGCGACGTGCTCGGCGCGGTCTACTTCTGTCCGGAGGATCTGCTGCTGATCCGCGACGGCGCGGCGGCGCGGCGCAAGTTCATGGACGACGCGCTCTGCCAGCTTCGCGCGCGCTACGCGCAGGCGCTCAGCGACTATCACCGCGCCTACGAGCACAAGACGCGCATTCTGCGCGACAGCGAGGAGTATCCATCGCTTCTTGATACTTTGCCGGAATTTGACCTGCGCATGGCGCAGAGCGGCGCGGTCATCATCTACTACCGTGCGCGGTTCTGCGAGCGATTGAAGGAATATGCGAGCATCGCGCACCGCGAATGCTCCGGCGGCAGGGAAGAGCTGGGCGTCGAATACCAGACGGTTTCGACCATTTCAGACCCGCTCGCGCCAATTGAAACGATTTACGACCAGCTGCGCGCGCATCAGGCATCGCACGCGGCGGCGGAACGGGCATCAAGAATGTGCCTTTCCGGCCCGCATAAGGACGATATCGCCGTGACGATCGGCGGCGTGAACGCAAGGCAGTTTTCGTCTCAGGGCCAGACCCGCACGGCGGCGCTCGCGTTCAAGCTCGCCGAGCGGGAGATTTACCGCGAGATCACATCCCGCACACCGCTGCTGTTGCTCGATGACGTGCTGTCCGAGCTGGACCCGAAGCGGCAGGAGTATGTCTTGAACCGCATTTCCGGCGGACAAGTGTTCATCACGTGCTGTGAAGAAGATCGGTTGGGGACACTTTTGAGTGGAAAAGTGTTCCATATCTCGCAGGGAGCGGTAGTTTAGCCGCACCTATGCGGCTGGGAGATGCCGCCTGCGGGCGGCAAGACCACACCCCCCATTTTCTTTCCCGAGAAAGAAAACGGGCGGTGTGAACGTCCAAAAGAAAGGCGTTTCCCATTGAGAGCGAGCAGCTCGAAGAGATGCGGCGCTTGCCGATTGCACTTCCCTGCGCGCGGCGTTGCCGCGTTGGGTATTGCTATACGATTTGATTTGCTCCTGCTATCCGCTGCCGCTCTGCTGATCTTGTAGGAGTGCAGACTAATTTCCGTCTATTGGAGCACTCCACAATGCGGCGAGCGAAGCAATGCCGCTATTTCGCACGCAGTCTGCCGCCGAGGGGACGTCACTCGCGCCTCACGATAGTAAGGCGCAGTTGCAAGCGATCACGACTCGCAGAAGATTAATGGCGAAGCCATGTACACCGCACCCACACTGCGCAGCGCGTGCAGTCTTTCAAGAATAAGACCCGCAATGTCGGGGGTCGAGGGGGACTCCCCTCGCATTTCTCTTGGGGTTCCAAAGGGGGGATTCTCTTTGGAAAGAGAATCCCCCCTTTGACTGCGCACTCCCATGCCAATGGGAGACCACCCCGCGCCCTTTGGGCGCGATATCTGAGGAGGTACCATGTACCTGCACATCGGCAACAATGTCATGCTGCCAGAAAAGCACATCATCGGCGTCTTTGATCTCGAGATCACGTCGCAATCGAAGAGAACGTCAGAATTTCTCCGCCGGGCGGAGGATGAAAGTCTGGTCATCGACGCCTGCGAGGACATTCCCAAGTCGTTTTTAGTGTGCGACCACCCGTATCACCCGCAATTGGTTTATTTATCCGAGCTTTCGAGCCAAACACTGCAAAAGAGAATGGAGGAGCAGACATGAAGATCCCCGTTGCTTTGACAATGCTGGCAAGTCCCTTTTCCCTTCCCCACGATGAGCGCTGGATACTGCCCATCGCGCTCGGCTTTTTCACGCTGCTGACGGTGTATTTCACGTGGCGGCTCAAAACGGACGAGGGCGACAAGTGGCTCTTTCGGAAGAAAATGAAGGTGTCGGCGCTCTTCTGGCTTGCATGCGAAGTGCTCTGGCAGTTCCACGGTGCGGATTCGACGTTTCCCGTCGGGCCGATCACGGGCATTTTGTTTCTGTACCTAATGAGTCAGGCGCTGGTGTACGGTATTTACTGCGTGATTCAAAAGAAGAAAACAACAGCCGCGATGTAAGCGGCTTTCCCATCAAAATAGTGCTCGAGGCAGGGAGAAACGGGCCGGAAAGGGCTCCGACCCGGTTCTTCCTGCCTGATGACGAAAGGAGAACCCAAATGGCAGAAAATGAGATCCTGCAATCCACGGCGGTGGATGAAAACAACGACTATAACGCCTCGGAAATTCAAGTTCTCGAGGGGCTTGAGGCGGTGCGCAAGCGCCCGGGCATGTACATCGGCTCGACGTCGGTGAGCGGCCTGCACCACCTCGTCTACGAAATTGTGGATAACTCCATCGACGAAGCGCTTGCGGGCTACTGCACGGAGATCAAGGTGACCATCAACGAGGGCAACACCATCACCGTTGTGGATAACGGCCGCGGCATTCCGGTCGACATTCAGGCGCAGACGGGCCGCCCCGCGCTCGAGGTCGTCTACACCGTGCTGCACGCGGGCGGCAAGTTCGGCGGCGGAGGCTACAAGGTCTCCGGCGGTCTGCACGGCGTCGGCGCGAGCGTTGTCAACGCGCTGTCCGAATGGCTGACGGTGCAGGTACACAAAAACGGCAACATCTACGAGATGAAATTCTCCCGCGGCAAGATCACGCAGGAGATGACCATCATCGGCTCGACCGACCACACGGGCACGACCGTTACGTTCAAGCCCGATCCCGAGATGTTCGAAGAGCTCGAATACTCCTACGAAACGCTGCATACCCGCATGCGCGAAGAGGCATTTTTGAACGCGGGCCTTCGCATCACGATCGAGGATAAGCGCGTTGAGAGCGAGGAAAAGCCCGAGAGCGAGCGCCGTGACTCGATGTGCTACGAGGGCGGTATCCGCGAATTCGTCACGTGGCTCAACAAGAAGAAAGAGCCGCTGCACAATAACGTCATCTACATGAGCGGCATGAAGGGCGATTCGTTCGCGGAATTGGCACTCCAGTATGACGACGGCTATCAGGAAAATATCCTGTCGTTCGCCAACAACGTCCACACGCCCGAAGGCGGCATGCACGAGACCGGATTTAAGGCAGCGCTCACGCGCGTGCTGAACGCCTACGGCATCAAAAACGGCATCATCAAAGAGGGCGACAAGGTCAGCGGCGAAGACTGCCGCGAGGGCCTGACCTGCGTCATCTCCGTGAAGCTCACGAACGCGCAGTTCGAGGGCCAGACAAAGGCAAAGCTCGGAAATTCCGAGATCCGCACACTGGTCGACGGCATCGTCTCCGACCGGCTGATGCAGTTCCTTGAGGAGAACCCCGTCGTGGCGCGCACGATTTTGGATAAGGCCATGACGGCCAACCGCGCGCGAGAGGCCGCGCGCAAGGCGCGCGAATCCATCCGCCGCAAGAGCGCTCTCGGCGGCGCGGCGATGCCCGACAAGCTGCGCGACTGCAACGAAAATAACCCCGAGCTCACCGAGCTCTACATCGTAGAGGGCGACTCGGCAGGCGGCTCTGCCACCCAGGGACGCGACTCGCGCTTTCAAGCGATCCTGCCGCTCTGGGGTAAGATGCTCAACGTCGAAAAGGTGCGCGCCGACAAAATTTACGGCAACGACAAGCTCCAGCCCGTCATCATCGCGCTCGGCGCCGGCCTTGGCGAAGATTTCGATATCAATAAGCTCCGCTATCACAAGGTCATCATCATGGCGGATGCCGATGTCGATGGCTCGCACATCCGGACGCTGCTGCTGACGTTCTTCTTCCGCTATATGCGCCCGCTCATTGAAAACGGCTATGTCTACGCCGCGGTGCCGCCGCTTTTCAAGCTGACGCGCGGCAAGACGACGCGACTTGCCTTCACGCCGGAGGAGCGCGATCAATACTCCGCCGAGCTTCGCGGCGACAATCCGAACGCGAAGGTCGATATCTCGCGCTTCAAGGGTCTTGGTGAAATGAACCCGCACGAGCTGTGGGAGACGACCATGGACCCCGAAAAGCGCACGCTCAAGCGCATCACGCTCGAAGACGCAGTGCTCGCGGACGAGACCTTCACCGTGCTGATGGGCGAGAAGGTCGAGCCGCGCAAGGAATTCATCGAACAGAACGCGAAATACGCGGTCAATCTGGACTTTTAAGAGAGGAGGACGAAGAAAATGGCACACAAAAACGTGGATTACAAACCCGAAGACATTCAATTCCCCAACCAAAAGATCGTGCAGAGCGAGCTCGTGCACGAGATGCAGTCCTCCTACATCGAATACGCGATGTCGGTCATCGTCGGGCGCGCGCTGCCCGACGTGCGCGACGGCTTGAAGCCCGTCCACCGCCGCATCCTGTACGCCATGTATGAAGACGGTCTGACGAGCGACAAGCCCTTCAAAAAGTCGGCGACCTGCGTCGGCGACGTGCTGGGCCGCTATCATCCGCACGGCGACGCGTCGGTGTACGACGCGCTCGTGCGTCTCGCGCAGGACTTCTCCATGCGCTATATGCTCGTCGACGGCCACGGCAACTTCGGTTCCATTGATGGCGACCCTCCGGCCGCCTACCGATACACCGAGGCCAGAATGTCGAAGATCGCGAACGAAATGCTGCGCGACATCGACAAGGAGACCGTCGACTGGGACCCGAACTTCGATGAGAGCCGCAAGGAGCCCCGCGTGCTGCCCGCGCGCTTCCCGAACCTGCTGGTCAACGGCTCTTCCGGTATCGCCGTCGGTATGGCGACGAACATCCCGCCGCACAACCTGACCGAGGTCATCAACGCCTGCGTCTGCGTGCTCGACGATCCCGAGGCGACGCTTTACGACCTGATGCAGCACGTCACGGGCCCCGACTTCCCGACCAAGGGCATCATTATGGGCCGCAGCGGCATCCGCGCGGCTTACGCCACGGGCCGCGGTAAGATCATCCTGCGCGCCCGCACGGAATTTGAAGAATTCGGCCGCGACCGCACGCGCATCATCGTCACCGAGCTTCCGTATCAAGTGAATAAGCGCATGCTCATCAAGAACATGGCCGACCAGGTGAACGACAAGCGTTTGGAGGGCATTTCCGACATCCGCGACGAGACCGACCGCACGGGTATGCGCATCGTCATCGAAGTCAGGCACGACGCGAACCCGCAGGTGGTCTTGAACCGCCTGTTCGCCCAGACGCAGCTTCAGACGAGCTTCGCCATCAACATGCTGGCGCTCGTCGACAACCAGAAACAGCCGAAGATTCTGTCCCTGCGCCATATCATCGACGAGTATCTTACCTTCCAGGAAGAGCTCATCACGCGCAGAACGCAGTATGACCTCAAAAAGGCGCGCGAGCGCGAGCACCTGCTGCAAGGCCTGCTGATCGCGCAGGACAACATCGACGAGGTCATCCACATCATCCGCACGAGCTACGACGACGCGAAGGAAAAGCTGATGGAACGCTTCTCGCTCTCCGACGTGCAGGCGCAGGCCATTCTCGATATGCGCCTGAAGGCCTTGCAGGGCCTCGACCGCGAAAAGCTCCAGAACGAGTACGACGAACTCGAAAAGAAGATCGCCTACTTTGTCGAGCTTCTCTCCAACGAGACGATGCTCAAGGGCGTCCTCAAGGACGAGCTCATCGAAATTCGCGACAAGTATGGCGATGAGCGCAAGACCGAAATTCAGGAGGTCGAGGACGAGATCGACATTGAAGACCTCATCGAGGAGGAGCAGTGCGTCTTCACCCTGACCCGCAACGGCTACATCAAGCGCACGAGCGCGAGCGAGTACACCGCGCAGAGTAAGGGCGGCATGGGCAAGAAGGGCATCACCACCCGCGACGAGGACACGGTGGTCGACGTGTTCACCGCCTCGACCCACGACTATATCCTCTTCTTTACGGACACCGGCAAGGTGTACCGCAAGAAGGGCTATCAGATCCCCGAGAGCGGCAAGGCTGCCAAGGGCACAAACATCGTCAACATCATCCAGGTGGAGACGGGCGAGCGCGTGCAGGCGATGATCCACTTCCGCGACCTGAACGCCGAGAATCTGTTCCTCACCATGGTGACGCGCAACGGCACGGTGAAGAGATTGCCGGTCGAGACGCTCAAGAACCTGCGCAACAACGGCATCCGCGCGCTGAACCTCGACGAGGGCGACGAGCTGGTGAGCGTGCGCGAGACGGACGGCGAGCAGAAAATTCTGATCGCCACGCACGACGGTATGGCGGTCGTCTTTGACGAGACCGATGTCCGTGCGATGGGCCGCACGGCGGTCGGCGTGCGCGGCATCAAGCTGCGCGAGGGCGACTACGTCGTCGGCGCCGCCCGCGCCCAGGAGGGCAAGGAAGTCCTGACCATCACCGAAAAGGGCTACGGCAAGAAAACGCCGGTCGAGGAGTATCGCATCACGAACCGCGGCGGCCTCGGCATCAAGAACTACATGGTGACCGAGAAGACCGGCGGCATCGTCGGCGTCAAGGTCGTGGACGGCAGCGAGGATCTGCTGCTCGTCACGCGCGCGGGCATCCTCATCCGCACACCGGTGGAGGCCATCCGCACAACAGGCCGCGCCACGCAGGGCGTGATCGTCATGCGCTTCAAGGAAGAGGGAGACAGCGTCATTTCCATGGCGCTCACAGAGCATGAGGAGGATGACGAGGCGTAAGGCCTCGGCCCTCTTTTCCGCGCGTCGCGCGGAGGGGTGGCAGCGCCTTTGGCGCTGCACGGGAAAGGGGGCCATTCTCTCACGTGAGAGAATGGCCCCCTTGGACCCCCAAGAGAACGCAAGGGGCCTTGCCCCTTGACCCCGCACATTGCGGGTTTGCAGCTTGAATGACTGCACACGCTGCGCAGTGTAGGTGCGGTGTACATGGCTTCGCCATGAATCCCTGCGAGTCGCGACCTGACAGCAACCGCGCCTTACTGTCGTGAGACGCGAGTGACGGTAGTTGGGCGGCAGACTGCTTGCGAAATAGCGGCATTGCTTCGCTCGCCGCATTGATTAGAGCAGAAGAGAAGAAAGACTGCCGAGCTTTAGGCCGACACACAGGCCGCAGCGAAAAGAAGCGTCGCGCTCAAGACCGATAATGTCAGAGCGATTGTCCTGTAATTTTTTGAAGAGAACGGACTGTTCGGTGTTAAGCATGGCGAGCAATTCAAGATACTGTGAATTGTAATAGGACAAGGATGCCCGATAATCGTCGAGTTCGTCCTTTGACAAAAAGCGTTCCGGATGTTCGCCATATCCGGCACGGAACAGGGATTCGTAAAGATGCAGCATACAATAACCTCAACAATAAACGAAGTTTTCTTCATGTTTACTTTATTGTAACACGAAGAAAACTTCATGTCAATAGGAAACAGAAATGAATTTTCACGAATATATCTTAAAACTGAGACAGGAGCGCGGGCTAAAACAAAGCGATGTTGCGTCGTCGATCGGTGTGACCGTCCGCGCTTATCAGGCGTATGAATACGGAAAAAGTGAACCGCGGATGTCGACGCTCATTGCGCTGGCCGATTTTTATGATCTTTCACTGGACGAATTGGTCTGCCGAAAGGCGGAACACGGTGTGTAACACCAAACTTGCGGAAAAACTCTGCATGTAAACTTGAATTTGCTGGAAAGAAACGTTTCTGTCCACTATAATGAAGTACAGTAGTATATCCGAAATAGACGGAAATTGATGGAGACTGCCGATACGCAGGCAGAGCGACAGCGGAGATAGAAGCAAACCAAGTCGTTTAGATACGACACTTGGCAGGCAGTGCAATCCGCAGGCAAAAAGGATGTTCAAGGGAAGACATACAATGCAGACGCCTTTCTTTTGGACGGTCACACCGCCCATTTTCTTTCTCGGGAAAGAAAATGGGGGGTGTGCTATGCAGCAGCGTGACGCGCTGCATTTCCTTTGAAAGAGAAAAGAAAATAAAGGGAGGTCACCATGAGAAGAAACATCCACTATAAGCCCAGCAAAAGCGCGAGCATTCTGTCGGGCGTCATCGCGTGCGCGATGGGCGTGTTCGGCCTGTTTACCATTCCGAGCATCGGCGCGATGATCGGCTTCAAGGCCATCTGGTGCCTGATGGCCTTCGGCATGGGCATCTACAATTTTCTGCTGGCGGCGGGCGTTGTGAAGTACAACGGCGGCTACGAGATCACCGACGAGTCGGACGATGGCGCAAAGGGCGGCAAGTCCGACGCCGAGGCGCGGCTCGAGGAATTGCAGACCCTTTACGACCGCCGGCTCATCACGGAAGAGGAGTATCAGCAAAAACGCAGGGACATTCTGGACCGGCTGTAAGAGAAAGGAGCGCGGACAATGGGAGAAGTTTTGATCCTTATTATCATCGCACTTGTCTGGGGGTTTAAGGCGGCTGTCGCCAACGAGAACAAAAAGGTCAATGATCGGGAAACGGGCAGCATTTCGGCATCGCCCGACGAGCTCATCAAAAAGGCCAACCGCACGCTTGATGACCTCGACACGATGCGCGCAAAAGAGCGCGAAAGCAAAAAGCGCCCGAGCGGCGTACAGATCCGCGATTTTCACAAGAATCTGGCCGCGCAGGAGCGCAAGAGCAGCGAAAAGCGCTGGGAGATCGCGCGCAGGAAGCAGGCCGACAGCGGCGAGGTGCATTCTGTCCACATGGACAGCTGCGAGGACCGGATTGAGAGTTTGAAGGTCTTATATGATGCGGGCATTCTGGACCGCGAGGAATACGCTCAGCGCGTCGCGCGCGTCAAGAAGGCGCACGCGCAGAGCAGAGGGTAAGCAAAATAAAAGGAAGCGAACACACCATGTATGACGAACTGACACAGGTCGACATTGACAAGATGAAGGCAGAGCTGGAGCATCGCCGTTTGGAGCTTCGCCCCAAGCTCATCGAAGATGTGCAGACGGCGCGCGCGTTCGGCGACTTGAGCGAAAACTACGAGTACAAGGTCGCCAAGCAGGAGAAAAACCGCAACGAGAGCCGCATCCGTTACTTGGAGCGCATGATCGCGACGGCGAAGGTCATCGAAGTGAACGAAAAAGAGGGCACCGTCGGCCTTTTTGACCACGTGGCGCTCTATAACGAAAAACTGGGGAAAGAGCAGAACATCCAGCTCGTGACCACCCTGCGGCAGAACGCGCTCAAGGGCCTCATCAGCAAGGAATCGCCCATCGGCAAGGCCATCCTGGGGAAAAAGGTCGGCGACCGCGTCGAGATCGTCGTCTCGCCGGAAATGAAGTACACGGTCGAAATTCGTTCGATCACGCCGGGCGAGGACGATGCATCGCTCGAGATCAGCTCTTATTGAGGAAACGCATGAAACAGGTCATTATCTATACCGACGGCGCGTGCTCGGGCAACCCCGGCCCCGGCGGCTGGGGCGCGGTGCTCAAATACGGCGCGCACGAGCGCGAGCTCTCCGGCGGCGAGGCGAGCACGACGAACAACCGCATGGAGCTCACCGCCGTCATCGAGGCGCTGCGGCTCTTAAAAGAGCCGTGCGTCGTGGAGCTCTATTCCGACTCGCGCTACGTCATTGACGCGCTGGAAAAGCGCTGGGTCTACGGCTGGAAACAGCGCGGCTGGGTCAAAAGCGACAAAAAGCCCGCGCTGAACGTCGATTTGTGGGAGCAGCTCTTGTCCCTCATCGCCCGGCACGAAATGCACTACCACTGGGTCAAAGGCCACGCGGAGAATGAGTACAACAACCGCTGCGATGAGATGGCTGTTAATGAGTGGCACAAGTTTAAGTAAGAGATAGCGTGGCCTTTCGCCGGAAGTCCGGCGGCGCGAGCGGCGGATTCACTTCGCCGCCGCAAGACATGGAATAAAACAGGGCTCCCGCGCGGACTGCCGCGTGGGAAAATAATGCCGCGACGGTGAATCAGTTTAAGTAAGAATAAAACCAACGACAATTACAGAAAGAAGGTTGATTCCGGAGAAGACGGTTGGAAAGCTCAGGCAGGGCTGGGGCAGCATTTGCTTCCTTTTAGCGCCCTGGTGGAAGTACGGCAAGACCTTAATGGTCGGCTCGTTTATCTCATCGGTGCTGTTTGTGCCGGCGGCGGGGTATTTTTCCGCGACGCTGGCGCAGGCGGTGATCGAAATGATCGAAGCGGGAAAGCCGTTTGAAGCGGCATTTTTGACGGGCCTGACATACCTTTTGCTCGCGCTGGCGCTCAATCTGCTCCACGCGGTGTACGAGGATTTTTACCTCCGGTGGAAAAAGCAGGAGATCGAGGGGACGATCGAGCGGTCGATCTACGAAAAAGCCCTGATGGTCGACTACCGGCACTTTGACGATCCGAGCTATTTCGACAGCTACAAGCTAACGACGGAGAAATTTGCCTCGCAGTCGTCGGAGACGCTGCAAAATCTCTTCTCGCTTTTGAGCGGCGTCGCGAAATGCATTGTCTACGGCGCGCTGATCGCGTCGCAGGGCGTTGCGCTGCTGCTCATCGTTCTGGGCTGCTCTGCGTTTGTCGCGTATGCGCAAATTTACTGGAGCAGGGTGTCCGTGGAGCGTGAGACGGCCATGGTCAACGACCAGCGGAAGGCTGACTATCTGCGGCGGCTGTTTTTTGACCATACGGCGGTCGCCGACCTGCGCGCGTCAAACATCAAAAAGCCGCTTTTTTCGCTGTTCGACGGCTCTGTGAAGAGCAGGGCCGCGATCTATCGAAAATACGGCGCAAAGGAATTTTTGACCGATATTCTGGTAAACCTCGCGCAGCTCGGCACGACGTTTGCCGTGCCGGTCTATGTCGCATGGGGCGTGATGTCTGGCAATATCGGCGGCATTGGCGTCTATGCGACGCTGATCGCCTCGTCGCTCGCGCTCAAGGAGGCGCTCAACGCGCTCGGCTGGTGGAGCTCGCAGGTCGCCTTAGGCGTTGCCTACGCGCAGAAGGTGCAGCGCTTTTTCGACACAGATTCGACCATCGAAGCGTCGACAGACGGCGAAAAAGCGTCAGACGGCCCATTTTCCGTCCGATTCGACCATGTGTCCTACCGCTACGGCGGCAGCGATGAGTTTGCCATCCGTGATCTGAGTCTTGCCATCGCGCCTGGAGAAAAGATCGCCATCGTCGGCGAAAATGGCGCGGGGAAGACGACGCTCACAAAGCTCCTGCTCCGCTTGTACGACGCGGACGGAGGAACGGTGCAGATCAACGGCCGCCCGATCGCGGACTATGACGTGAGCACGCTGCGCGGCAGGATTGGCATCGCGTTTCAGCAGTCCCGCCTGTACGCGCTGTCTGTCCGCGAAAATATGACGGCCTACGCCGACGCGGACGATGCGCGGCTCAAATCCTGCCTTGAGGAGGTCGGCCTGCGGCTTTCTCTGGACGCGCAGGTCACGAAGGAGTTCGACGAAAACGGCGCGGTGCTCTCGGGCGGAGACGCGCAGCGCCTATGCCTGACGCGGCTGCTGCACAGCGAATTTGGGCTGCTCATCCTCGACGAGCCGTCCAGCGCGCTGGATCCGATCGCCGAGTACCGCATTGCAAAGCTGATCTTCGACCGCTCGCCGACGACCACCGTTATGGTCGCGCACCGGCTCTCCACGGTCGTGGACGCGGACCGAATTTATCTTCTCTCCGATGGAAGAATCATAGAATCCGGCACGCACGCGGAGCTGATGGCGCAGAACGGAAAATATCGGGAAATGTTTTTAAAGCAGGCCGAAGGGTACTTGAAAGCTTAGCGGAAGTGTGGTACAACAAAAGCAAATTTTTTCTCAGCAGGGAGGGGAGCCTTCCCGCTTTGCTGAAGTAATATGAAGGAGCAAAAGACTATGGCAGAATTCAACGCAAAGCAGCAGCTTCCGGGACTTCTCGACTGGATGCGCGCGCAGATGAAGGCCTGCGGAGGCAAGACCGCCGTCATCGGCATTTCGGGCGGCAAGGACAGCTCCGTCACGGCGGCGCTGAGCGTGGCGGCCTACGGTCGCGAGAATGTCGTCGGCGTGCTGATGCCCGACGGCGTGCAGCCGGACATCGACTATTCCAACGGCCTTGTCGACGTGCTGAACATCCGCCACTACACGTTCAATATTCACGGCGGCACGAGCGGCATTCTCGACGAGATGGCGCGCGTGGGCATCGACGCGAGCCGCCAGACGAAGGTGAACCTGCCGTCCCGCATCCGCATGGCGACGCTGTACGCCATCGCGCAGAGCGAGGAGGGCGGCATCGTCATCAACACCTCGAACCTCTCCGAGGACTGGGTCGGCTACTGCACGATCTACGGCGACAGCGCGGGCGCGTTCTCGCCGCTCGGCATGTACACGACCGAGGAGGTCATCGCGCTGGGCGCGGAGCTGGGCCTGCCCGAGCGCTTCCTCATCAAGCCGCCGTCCGACGGCCTGACCGGCAAGACGGACGAGGACAACCTCGGCTTTACCTACCACGCGGTGAACGAGTACATCCGCAAGGGCGAGGTCGACCCCGCCATCAAGGAGCAGATCGACCGCAAGCACAAGGTGTCGAGATTCAAGTTCCAGACGCTTCCGGTGTATCAGAACGGGCTGCCGATCGTCCTGCCGGAGGAGACGGATTATTATAATCCGAATAAAAAGTAAGCAGCGCGCAGCGCTGCACCTTAGTCCCTGCGTGCCGCAGGGGTGCGAACAAAGGGGGCCATTCTCTCACGTGAGAGAATGGCCCCCTTACCTGGCAGCAGCGCCAAGCGCTGCATTACCTCTCCGCGCATCGCGCGGATAAGCCAGTGCCCCTTTGGGCACAAAAAAAGAGCCATCCTTTCGGATGGCTCTCATTTTCGCTCGATTAGCCAACGCTGTTGAGCTTCAGGGTCAGCGCGCTCTTCTTGTGCGCGGCGTTATTCTTGTGCAGAATACCCTTAGCAGCAGCCTTATCGACAGACTTCACTGCGACCTTGTAAGCGCTCTCGGCCTCGGTGCGATTGCCTTCAGCGGCAGCCGCCTCGAACTTCTTGAGTGCGGTCTTCAGTGCGGACTTGTCGGCCTTGTTGCGCTCATTACGCACACCAGACACCTGAACGCGCTTCTTGGCAGACTTAATATTCGGCAAACCAAACACCTCCTCCGGTTGGAATTCGCGCCGGCGGACAAAAAATCCACCGTGCAGAATGGTATTTTAGCAAAGAATACAAGAAATTGCAAGCATTTTTTCGAAATTTTCTGATTTTTTTGTATGACACAAAACTTTGTGGATAAAATAGGGAAGGAAAACAAGATTTAGTAAAAGGAGAGAGGCAAAATGCTCCAATACCGCACCGATCTTGCCATGGAGGCGCACGAGCTGCTCTGCGCGAGAAGCCGCGCGCAGACGCTCTCCGGCGTGGACAGCCGGACGGTTTTTCGCCGAGGGTGCAGCGTGACGAGCGTGCACATCGACACCGAGGGCGCGGCGCGCCAGCTCGGCAAGCCCCGCGGGCGGTATGTGACGCTCGACCTCTCGCCGCTGCAAAAAAACGCGGACGATGTGCTCGAGCGCGCATCGCGCGCCGTAGGGGCGGAGCTTCGAGCGCTGCTCGGCGAGAATGTGAAAAGCGTGCTCGTCGCGGGACTTGGCAACGCGAATATGACGCCGGACGCCATCGGGCCGAGGAGTGCGGAGCATGTGCTTGTAACGCGCCATCTGCGGCAAAACGGCGCGTTTTCCGCATTTTGCTCTGTCAGCGTGCTGACACCGGGGGTTTTGGGCCGGACGGGCATTGAGGCGATGGAGACGCTGCGCGGCACGGTGCGCGCGGTGCAGCCCGACGCGGTCATCGCGATCGACGCGCTCGCGTCCCGCTCGCTCATACGCCTCTGCTCCACGGTGCAGCTCTCTGACACGGGCATCGTCCCAGGCAGCGGCGTGGGCAATCACAGGTGTCCCCTCAGCCGCGACACGCTCGGCGTGCCGGTCTACGCCATCGGCGTTCCCACGGTCGTCGACGCGGCGACGCTGACGCTCGACGTGCTCGAAGAGGCCGGAAAGTCGGACGTCGATCCCGCCGCCCTGCGCGGCCACGAGACCGTTATGGTCACGACGCGCGACATCGACGCGCAGATCCGCGAACTCGCCCGCGTCATCGGCTACGGCATCGACCTTGCGCTCCAGCCGCTCGATTTTTCCGAGCTCTGCGCGCTCATGGGCTGAAAATGTGCAAAATTTCCGGTGGTATTCATAATTTGTTTACAACCGATTCAAACTTTAGCCAAGATTGACTGGTATCTTAATACTTGCAAAGGGGAGCTCCCCCCGATGTGATTTTCTCCCTCCTAAAAATACACACACAACACAGCAAGAAGCCCTCGCCTCTCCCGGCGGGGGCTTTTTGTTTCCTTTTCCTCTTTTTCGCACAAGTGCAAAGGAAGCTGCGGCACTGGTGCCGCGGGGAGAGCAGCGCTTGGCGCTGCACGGATAAAGGGGGATACTCTCTTTCTCGAAAGAGAGTATCCCCCTTAAACCCCCGAGAGAAAGGACGAGGGGTCTTGCCCCTCGACCCCGCTTACATTGGCAGTCTGTGGCTCGAAGAGCTGCGCGGCCTGCGGAATCGGGTGCGGTGTATGTGGCTTCGCCACGAATCCCTTCATTTCGTCACCATTCGCAACCACGCCCTACTTCGTGGGGCGCGAGTGACGGTAGTACGGCGGCGGACTGCCTGCGGGCGCGGCTTTGCTGCGCTCGCCGCCGGTGGGATTGCTGCTTTTCTATTTCAACAGTGTTCTTTTCTGTGAACGGTCCGCAGCTTATAGAAATACGCACCGGACAGCTGCGAGATTTGGCATAAATAAGGCAGATAAAAACAAAGCCCGCACTGTCGCTTGACAGCGCGGGAGAATTTGCTATAATGGACGTAGAAAGGGCGCTGCGACAAGCGGTCAGCCCGGGAAGTTAGGAAGACTCAAAATGAGAAACCGTCACTTGGCCGAGTGGCGGTTTTCGCTTTTTATACGGATCGTAACCACATATCCAAGGATATGTAACGTGATCGTAATAGGCATATCTACCACCTCCTCTCGGAGGATGTAGCCAACCGCCTGCCGTTCGTGCAGCGCCTTGTTATTACCGTATCATAAGTTCCGACAAATTGCAACATTTGTTTCATCCCACGCGCGGCGAGCGCAGCAATGCCGCGCCCGCAAGATGTCTGCCGCTGTGCCATCGTCACACGCGCCTCACGGTAGTAAGGCGCGGTTGATACCGCTAACGACTCGCAGGGACTCGTGGCGAAGCCATGTACACCGCACCCACACTGCGCAGCGCGTGCAGTCATTCAAGCTACAATCTGCCAATGTTGGGGGTCGAGGGGCCCTCCCCTCGCGTTCTCTTTGGGGTCCAAGGGGGCCATTCTCTCACGTGAGAGAATGGCCCCCTTATCTGCGCACCCTGCGGCACGCAGGGAACAAAGTGCAGAGCACCGCGCTGCCAAAAATCCCGCCTTTCAGCAAAGAAAAAAGAACGCCTCTTCCGAGGCGTTCTTCTTATTTTTGCGAAAGTAAAATTTACAGATACTTCTGCATGCCGTCGGTGGCGAGGGCGGGGTCGCCGGAGACGGAGATGGTGAACTTGACGCCGGTGGCGTTGCTGAAGCGCTCGAGCTCGTTCAGGAAATCGTCGGCCGCCTGGTTGCACTCGCCGCCGGTGATCTTGAACAGGTTGTCGATGAAGATGTGGGAAATATCATAATTGCCCGCGTACAGGCCAAACAGGAAGCCGCGCAGGGCCTCGTAGTTGGACAGGTCGTACTCGTAGGCAGAGATCAGACGAACGTGATAGTGCAGGTCAAAGGTCATGGTAGACTTTGCTTCGACGCAGACGACGCTGCCGTTATCCTCCTGCGCAGTGGTATTGATCATTTCGATCAGCTTCTTGGTCTTACCGGTGCCCTTTTCACCCATGATGAGTCTGACCATAGAAATCACTCCTTTCAATAGCTCCCCGCCTCTTTTGCGGGGGATGGTCTTTCTGATGGCATCAGCATAGCATAAATGAAACAAATTTGCAATGCTGAATGGAAAGTTTCAGGTTTATTCAAAAAATTCAGCGCAGGCGCTTACGCAGCTCCTCGCCCATTTCCTCGTATCCGGGCTTGCCGAGCAGCGCGAACATGTTCTTTTTATAGGCCTCCACGCCCGGCTGGTCGAAGGGGTTGACGCCGAGCAGATAGCCGCTCAGCCCGCAGGCGTATTCAAAGAAGTAAATGAGATGGCCCATCGTGCGGGCGTTGTTCTCATCGAGGTTCAAAATGATGTTCGGCACGCCGCCCTCGACATGGGCGAGCAGCGTCCCGTCCATGGCCTGACGGTTGATGAAGTCCATCGTCTTTCCCGCAAGGAAGTTGAGTCCGTCGCCATTTGCTTCGTCAAAGGGGACGACCATCTGCTGCTCCGCGGGCGCAAAGCGCACGACGGTCTCCATCAGCATACGCTCGCCCTGCTGGATGTACTGGCCCATCGAGTGGAGGTCTGCGGTGAAGTCGACGCTCGCGGGGAAGAGGCCCTTTTCCTCCTTGCCCTCGCTCTCGCCGTAGAGCTGCTTCCACCACTCGGCCATGAAGCGGAACGCGGGCTCGAAGCACGCGAGAAGCTCCACCTTCTTGCCCTGACGGTAGAGCTCGTGGCGCATGGCGGCGTACTGCCACGCGGGATTGCTGTAATCGTTTTTCGCGCAGAGCGTCATCATCTCCTGTGCGCCGCCCATGAGTTCATTTAGATCAACGCCCGCGACGGCGATGGGGAGAAGGCCCACGGCGGTGAGCACGCTGTAGCGCCCGCCGATGTTGTCGGGCACGACGAATTCCTCGTATCCCTCCTGATCGGCGAGGGACTTGAGCGCGCCCTTATGCGCATCGGTCGTGGCGTAGATGCGCTTCGCGGCTTCGGACTTGCCGTACTTCTTCTCGAGCTTTTCGCGGAAGAAGCGGAACGCGACGGCGGGCTCGGTCGTCGTGCCGGACTTCGAGATGACGTTGACGGAAAAATCGTCGTCGCCGATGAGCTCCGTCACCTCGCGCAGCGCGTCGGAGGAGAGGCCGTTGCCGATAAAGTAGATGTTCGGCGTGGACTTCTTCTTTAAGTTATAGTTCGGGGAGCAGAGGCATTCGATGACGCCGCGCGCGCCGAGATAGCTGCCGCCGATGCCGATGACGACGAGCGCCTTGGAATCGCCCTGAATCTTCTTCGCCGCGGCGAGGATGCGCGCGTACTCGCCTCTGTCATAGTCGCGCGGGAGCGTGACCCAGCCGATGAAATCAGAGCCCTTTCCGCCGCCGTTTTGCAGCCAGCCCGCCGCGCGTTCGAGACGCGGGCGCAGCGCCGCTTCATACGGCAACGAGAGAAACGATACGGCATGGGATACGTCGATAGACAGCATAAAAATGGCCTCCTGCGATCAAAAATTCTTGCTTGCATTGTAGCACACGGCAAAAAAAGAAACAAGCGCAAAGCGGGGAAAAACGGGAGGCAAACACCGCGCTGCCGTCCAGAAACCGTGAAAACTGTGGAAAGCGGCAAAAAGATGGCTGCTTTATCGCTCCATCTTTGTAAAGTGCGTGTATTTACTGTCACACGTTATTGTGTTATCGTGTTACCACACTAAATCGAACGGCCAAGCGCCGGAACTTACAGGAGGAAGAAACGATGAAAAAATTCTTAGCCATGGCGCTTGCCGCCGTGATGGTACTGGCCCTTGCCGCCTGCGGCAGCAAGAACGACACCGCCGACGATACCGGTGATGCGCAGGACGCGCAGGGCGGCGAGACGCAAAAGCTGATCGTCGGCTTTGATGCCGAGTTCCCGCCGTTCGGCTTCATCGCCGCCGACGGCACGTATGACGGCTTTGACCTCGCAATGGCCAAGGAGCTGTGCGCGCGCCTCGGCTGGGAGTACGAGGCCGTGGCCATCGACTGGAACAGCAAGGACGCCGAGCTCTCCAGCGGCACGATCAACTGCATCTGGAACGGCTTCACCTACACCGGCCGCGAAAATGACTACACGTTCTCCGACCCCTATGTGGATAACTCCATCGTGATGGTCGTGAAGGCGGACAGCGGCATCACCTCGCTCGCGGACCTCGCCGGTAAGAGCGTGATGGCGCAGGCCGCGTCCTCCGCGGTCGACGCGATCAACGAAAACGAGGACTTCAAGGCGTCGCTCAAGGGGGTCGTGGAGCTGGGCGACTACAACATGGGCTTTATGGACCTCGCCCAGGGCACGGTGGACGCCGTGGCCGCTGACCTCGGCGTTGCGCAGTATCAGATCGCGAACAACGACGGCGACTATGTTATCCTCGACGAGCCCCTCTCCACCGAGCAGTACGCCATCGGCTTCCTCAAGGGCAACACCGAGCTGCGCGACGCGGTGAACGCCGAGCTCCTCAAGATGGCCGAGGACGGCACCATGCTGGAGATCGCGCAGAAGTACGTCGATCAGGGTCTCGTGCTCGATAGCCTGTGCCTCATCAAAAAGTAAAGACGATCACTTCGGGCGACTGTAAAAACCAATTATAACTCATAGGTGCCCATCCTCTTCTCAGGGGGGAGCGGGGGCGAAAGCCCCCGCTTTTTCCCGCTTATGACCGAATAAGGGAGAATCATTCCATGACTGTATCCACGATGCTTTCGCTATTATCCGAGGGCTTTGTCACATCGCTTTTGATCTTCGTGCTGACGCTGCTATTCTCGATGCCGCTGGGCCTTGCGGTGATGTTTGGCCGCCGCAGCAGATTGACGCCGCTGCGCGGCTTCATCAAGGCGTATATCTCCATCATGCGCGGAACGCCGCTGATGCTGCAGCTGATGGTCGTCTTCTACGGGCCGAAGCTCCTGCTTGGCGTCACAGTGCCGGGCAACTGGCGCTTCACGGCGGTCATCGTCGCGTTCGTCATCAACTATGCGGCGTATTTTGCCGAGATCTACCGCGGCGGCATCGAGTCCATCCCGCGCGGGCAATATGAGGCCGCGCAGGTGCTCGGCTACACCAAGGCGCAGACGTTTTTCAAGATCATCCTGCCGCAGATGGTCAAGCGCGTCATCCCTGCGGTGACGAACGAGGTCATCACGCTCGTCAAGGACACGTCGCTCGCATCCGTCATCGGCACGGTGGAGATGTTCACGCGCGCCAAGCAGATCGTTGCCTCGCCGAATACGCCGGGTATGCTGGCGCTGGTAGCGGCGGGTGTCTTCTACTATGTCTTCAACTATGTGGTCGCCTTTGCCATGGAAAAATGGGAGCAGGCGCTGCGCTATTACCGCTAAAGGGAGGGGAGAGCAATGGCAGTTTTTGAAATGCGGAACGCCAGAAAGGCGTTCGGCTTGCTCGAGGTCTTAAAGGGCGTGTCGCTCAAGGTGGAAAAGGGCGAGGTCGTGTCGATCATCGGTCCCTCGGGCGGCGGCAAGTCGACGATGCTGCGCTGCGCGACGCTGCTCGAAACGATGGATTCCGGCACGCTCGCGTATGGCGAAAACGTCGCAGCGCGCGAGGAAAACGGCAAAAGCGTCTACGCCGGAAAAGCCGCGCTTGCGCAGGTGCGGCGGCAGTTCGGGCTGGTGTTCCAGCAGTTTGACCTCTTCCCGCACTACACAGTGCTGAAAAACGTCTGCGACGCGCCGGTCTCGGTGCAAAAGCGCGATAGAGCCGAGGTCGAGGCCGAGGCGATGGCGCTGCTCGACAAAATGGGACTAAAAGGCAAGGAAAACGCCTATCCCTATCAGCTCTCGGGCGGGCAGCAGCAGCGCGTGGCCATTGCCCGCGCGCTCGCGATGAAGCCGGAAATTCTCTTTTTCGACGAGCCGACCTCCGCGCTCGACCCGCTTTTGACCGGCGAGGTGCTGCGCGTCATCCGCTCTCTTGCCGACGAGCACATGACGATGGTCATCGTGACGCACGAGATGCCCTTTGCCCGCGCCGTGAGCGACCGCGTCGTGTTTTTAGACGGCGGCGTCATCGTGGAGCAGGGTAGCCCCGAGCAGGTCTTCGAAAATCCGCAGCAGGAGCGAACCAAGGAATTCTTGCAGTCTTACCGCGAGACGAGCAGCGCTCAGGCGTAGTAATTCACGAGCAGGTCGACGACCGCGCCGTAGCTCTGTGTGCCGAGTTCATCGCCGTAGGATTTGATCATCTTATCATTGAGCGACTGGGTGACGGTGGCCGTGAGGCCCTTGTACTGCGCCCAGTAGGCGCTGTTGCAGCGCAGATCGAGCACGATCTCGTCGGGTAAGCTATCGCGAATCTGCTGCCATGCGTCGGGGTCGACGCGGTACAGCGCGTTGCCGAGGTGAATGTAGCCGAGCATCCAGCCCGCATAGTTGTAGTTTGCGTCGTCGCAGCGCGTGCAGGCGAGGACCGCAAGGAAGTTGCTCTGCTGCTCGGACGTGATGCCGCGCTGATGCGAGAGCTCGTGCGCGCAGGTCGAGGCCAGCAGCATCGCGGGCGAGTCCATGTTCACGTTTGACTCGCCCGTGAACGGAAAGTAGAAGCCCGTGAAGTTCATCGCGCTCATGATCTTCGAAAAGAAAATGCCCTTGGGCTTCTGGTCCGGCATGTCGAGGAACGGAAATTCGTCGTACAGGCAGTCATACACCGTGTCGGCGTAGTTAAGAATCTCCTGCCGGTCGGCGGTGAAGAGGTCGTTTTCGTCGCGCGCGATGTGCGTCGACGCCTCGGCGAGATGGTCCGCGAAATACTGCGTGACGCGGACTAAGTCTTCATACGTGACGGGCTCGGGCGAAAGGCCGCTTCTGTCGCAGAAGTCGTCCGCGTAATAGTTCGCGCCCCAGAGAAGCGAGAACGCGGCGCAGACCGTGAGAAACAAGTCGAGCACGAAGAGCACGCAGCGGTACGCGGCGCGCCCTTTTTGGTGCGACTTTATAAGATAGCGCACCATCAGCACGAGCAGCACGACCGCCGTGACCGCCGCGAGCACATACAGAAGCTCTGCGACCGAAAACGGCAGCGCCGCGCACGCGCGGCCTAAGAATTGCTCGAAGGGCAGCGTGACCGAATAGACCCAGAAATTGACGGCCGCGCGGTTTCCACGGAAAAGATAGAAAAGCACAAGGACTGCGCCGCAGGCGAAAAGCCAGCGGTGCAGTCCTTTGTTGTCACGGTACAGGGTTTTCATGGGGAGATCAGTCCTTTTTTTCATCCGGAGAGGCGAGCGGCGCGGGGGCGAACATCGCGTCGTCCGTCACGCCCTTTTTCGTGAGGCTGCGGTTCGTGAACCAGTTCACAAGCGAGCTGATGCACGCGAAGATCGGAACGCCGAGGAACATGCCGAGCACGCCGCCGAAGCCGCCGCCGACCACAATGGCCACGATGACCCAGAAGCTCGAAATGCCGGTGGATTTGCCGAGGATCTTCGGCCCCAGAATATTGCCGTCAAACTGCTGCAATGCGATGATGAAGAGAATGAAATAAAGGCACTGCTTGGGGCTGACGAGCAGGATGAGGAATGCGCTCGGAATGGCGCCGAGGAACGGGCCGAAGATCGGAATGATGTTCGTCACGCCCACAAACACCGAAATGATCGGCGTATACGGGAACTTGAAGATCGAGCAGCAGATGAAGCAGAGGATGCCGATGATGAGCGAGTCGAGCAGCTTTCCGCGCACGAAGCCGCTGAAGATGCGGTCAGCCTCGGCCACGGCGCGCAGCGTGCGGCGGTACGGCGTTTCGGGCAGAATGGCGTAGAGGATCTTCTTCGAATGCTTGGCAAAGCTCTCCTTGCGCGCGAGCAGATAGACCGAGATCATCATGCCGATGAGAATGTTCTTGAGGAAGATGACGACGCTCCAGATGCCGCCCGTCACGGCGACGATCGCGACCTGCGCCTGCGGGATGACCGTGTCGGTGACCCACTTGACGAGCTTATCGTAGTAGCCGTTGAGTGCGGAGAGCAGCTGGTCGGAGTAGATGTCGTCGGAGAAGATCGTCTGATTCTCCACAAGGCTGTTGACCCAGTTGTAGACGGTTTTATAATAGCTTTCAAAGTTGTCGGCCAGTGTCTTCGTGCTGTCGACCAGCTCGGGGATGAGGATGCTGAACATCAGGTAGATGAGGGCGATGACGCAGATCCACGTGACGAGGATGCTCAGCCCCCGGACGAGCGAGGACTTGACCTTCGGCAGCCCCTTTTGGATATACCGGTCGAAAAAGTCGACGATGGGGGCGAGAAGGTACGCGAACACAAGGCCGTAGATGACCGGCGAGAGCACGCTCATCAGCTTGTCGAAAAAGTCCAGCAGCACGCGGGACTGGAAAAACGTGTCGTAAAACATCAGCACCGCGCAGGCCGAGACGATCAGCGTCACGCCGAGGTGAAGATAGGTTTTGTTCTGCTTCATGGGCTCCCCCTTTTTTTGGGCAAAAGGCGTTAAATGACTGCTAAAAAGATACCAAAAACAGCTTACTATTTTTTGCTGGGAATTGCAACCGCTCATTTCGTGTGTTATGATAATCTTTACTCTCTGTTAATGAAGATGAACAGAACTTGACTTTTTTTGGCAGAGGGTGATTTTGACCGACAGGGCGCAGGGTGCTTTGCCGGTCTGATGCTGTGAAGAGCAAACGAGGAGGAACCCATGGACGACAAAAAGCTGCTCTTTATCGTCAATCCCCGCGCGGGAAAGACCAAATCCCTCGCGCCGCTGTTTGACGCCGCCGCGATCTACTCCGAGGCGGGCTATCTCGTCTCCGTGCGCAAGACCACGCACCGCGGAGAAGCGACGGAGCTCGCCGAATCGCTCGGGCCGGAATTCGACGTCGTCGTCTGCCACGGCGGCGACGGCACGCTCAACGAAACGGTGAACGGTGTGATGCGCATTCCGCGAGAATACCGCCCGCTCGTGAGCTATCTGCCCGGCGGCAGCACGAATGACTTTGCCGCGAGCCTGAATATCTCGTCGAATCCCGCCGAGGCGGCGGCCTCCGCCATGCGCATGAAGCCGAGATCGCTGGATGTGGGCAAATTCGGCGAGCGGAACTTCGTCTATGTCGCGTCGTTCGGTGCGTTCACAAAAACGACCTACACCGTCCAGCAGGATATCAAGAATATGTTCGGGCACTTTGCCTACTTACTCGAGGGCGTCAAGAATCTCGACACGCTCTGCCCGTACCGCATGAAGATCACGGCGGACGGCGAGGTCTTCGATGGGGAATACCTCTTCGGTGCGATCAGCAATTCGACGTCGATTGCGGGACTGATGAAGCTCTCGCCCGACGAGGTGTCGTTCGACGACGGCAAGTTCGAGCTGCTGCTCGTGCCCGTGCCGAGAACGCCCGCGGCGATGCAGGCGCTCATTTTAGCGCTCATCAACAAGGACTATTACGACTCCGAGGGGCTCATCTTCCGCCACGTCAAGCACGTCACGGCGGAGACGGCCGAGGACATTCCCTGGACGCTCGACGGCGAGTACGACCCCGGCGCGCCGGTCGTGGAGATCGGGATCGAAGATAATGGGGTCACGATGCTATTATGACTTCAAAAAAGAGAGGCTGGCCTATAGCCACCCTCGCATAAGGGCAACATTTAAAAGAATCGTTTAGAGCAAGGCAAAAGCACAAGCGGCGCACCAGATTTGGTGCGCCGCTTGTGCTTTTATTTAGGAGCAGCAACCGATATGTGTATTTCTGAAATTTTGCCCAATATCAGTGCTCATACCGGGTCCAGTCGGGGTTTTTGTTCATGCCGGTCCAGGTCTCATAGTTGCCGGCCTTGTGCTGGAACACGTGGGAATTGGTGGCCTCCTGAACCGCCAGGTAGAACCAGTCGCCGGGGTTGTAGTCTGCCCAGACCGTTGTGCCGGGCAGCAGGTCGTCCGGCTCCTCGGGGATGCGGTTCAGCACCCGGTTGATCATGGTCATAGCCTGGGCACGGGTGATGTAGGTGTCGGGGCGGAAGGTGCCGTCCTCGAAGCCTTTGATCCACCCAAGCTCGGTGGCGCGCGCGATATACTGCTCCGCCCAATGCCCATCAATGTTGGAGAAAGCTTGCGCATCGCTGCTCTCGCCGGTGTGGAACCGGGCGCAAATGGCGGCAAACTGAGCCCGCGTGATGGGGGCCTCGGGATCAAAGGTAGTACCGCTATGACCCTGCACGATGCCCAGACCCGTCATGGTGGAGATGGCGGTATTTGCCCAATAGTCATCCGGAACATCGGAATAGGTATTGCTGGTCAGAAGATTGCCGTCACGCACCTCATCTTTCAAAAGCCGGAAGAAAACGGTGGCGGTCTCCGCACGGGAGATCAGTCCATTTGGGTAAACATTGCCATCATTGTGACCGACGATATAGGCAAAGTGGTCTTCGCCGTTCAGCAGCTCAGGTGTGGAGCCGCGGTAGTTCCGAACCGTCGCGGCGTTCAGGGCGTGGCCGTCCTGCGCGTCCACCTTTTCAATGGCGAAATAGAAGTAGGTGGTGGTGGAGCCGCCGCCGGAATTCTTGTTCCACTTGGCATACAAGGTGATATCCCCTGTGACAGGACTCGTAAAGTCATATTTGGTTTGGCAGGCCGCATCAGTATACCAAAGAACGGTACTCAGTGCAATGGATATTCCATAAAATTTTCGCGGGACGGGTGATTGACGGGCGCGGTGCTTGACAAGGCGGCGGGGGTTGATATATCCTTTACTGATAATAAAAACAGGGGCGGTGCGCGGTACAGGGCTGCGCTTGGGTTCCTGATGGGTGTAGAAAGGACACGGCAGATGATGAAGATCGGCTTTATCGGCACAGGGAATATGGGCGGCGCGCTGGCGAGCGCGGCGGCCAGAAGCGGCGAGGTGGAGGTGCTGCTCGCCAACCGCACGAGGGCAAAGGCGGAGACGCTCGCAGAGCGCATCGGGGCCGTTGTGAGCAGCAACGAGATCATCGCGCGCGAGGCGGACCACATCTTCCTCGGCGTGAAGCCACAGATGATCGTGGACGTGCTCAAGGGCATCGCCCCGGCGCTCAAGGAGCGCAAGAGCGCGCCGGTGCTCATCAGCATGGTCACGGGACTGGACATCGCGCGCATTCAGGAGCTTGCGGGCGGGGACTATCCCGTCATCCGCATCATGCCGAACATGCCCGCCGCCGTGGGCGAGGGCGTGATCTTCTATGCGTGCAGCGGCAACTGCGACAAGGCGCAGCAGGAGGCGTTTTTGCGCTACATGGCGCCCGCGGGCAAGCTCTTCCCGCTGGCGGAGGAGCTGCATGCCGCGGGCTCGGCGGTCGCGGGCTGCGGCCCGGCCTTTGCCGCGATCTTCTTAGAGTCGATGGCCGACGGCGGCGTCGCGTGCGGCTTGCCGCGCGCGTCGGCGATCCAGTATGCCGCGCAGATGATGCTCGGCACGGCCAAGATGGTGCTCGAGACAAACCAGCACCCCGGCGTGCTCAAAGACAGCGTCTGCTCGCCCGCCGGTTCGACGATCCAGGGCGTGCGCACGCTCGAAGAGCGCGGCATGCGCGCGGCGGTGTTAGACGCCGTGACCGTGGCCTACGAGAAAAACGTCGAGCTCAAAAAGGCGAGCGACTGAGGCTGCGGCGGAAAGGTATCTTTCCTGCGCGGCAGGCATAGTTTGCTGTGCGGGTATTTCCAGTTTTTTGCAAAAAGTGAGGAATAGATCCTATGGCAGCGATCTCTCAGCAGCTCGCAGATATCACGGTGCTCTCGATCGTGGTGCGCATCCTGCTCTCCACGTTCTGCGCGGGCACGCTCGGCTTTGAGCGCGAGCGGCACAATCAGGCGGCGGGCTTTCGGACGTATATCATCGTGAGCGATGCTTCGGCGCTCGTGATGATGACGAATATCTTTGTTGCCGGCATCGGCGAGACGGACCTTGTGCGCATGTCGGCCTCGGTCATCACGGGGCTGGGCTTTCTCGGCGCGGGCACGATCTTAGTGACGCGCAATCAGGAGGTGCGCGGCCTGACGACCGCGGCGGGCCTGTGGGCGGTCGCCATCATCGGCACGGCGTTCGGCGCGGGTTTTTACGCGGGCGGCATCATCTGCTATGCGTTCATCTTCCTTGCGATGCAAGTGCTGCGGCGCGTGGACCTTCGCATCCGCAAGACGCAGCGCGTCTCCACTGTGTATTTCGAGATGGAGAAAAAGAACACGGTCGGCCAGATCATCCGCCAGGTAAAGGGCCACGGACACTACATTTGGGACCTGAACCTCTTCAGCGAGACGCAGGAGAAGAGCGGCGGCCCCGTGTGCGGCACGTTCACCCTCTGGGTGAACGGCAAAACGACGCTGGACGAGGAGATCCAGGCGCTTGAAGCGCTCGACGGCGTCAGCTATATGACGCTGATGTGAAAACGGAAAAGCAAAAAACGGCGCGGGAGACCGCGCCGTTTTTCTTTGCTGCGGAAAAGTCGGGGAACGTCTCACGCCGCCTTGCGGCTGCACGCAAGGCTGACAAAATAGCAGCCTACGACAGTCAGATAGACGAGTACCGAGCCGAGGCCGCGCCCCTCCCGCAGATAAGCGTCCCAGAGCATCAGGACGCAGTATTCCTCCACCTGCGAATTGATGGCGTAGTCGCCCATGGTGGCCAGGAAAATGAGCGCGGACAAAATCGTGTAGGCGACCGTAAACGGCGCAAGATAGGACCTTTTGCAGTACAGCGTCAGCCAGAGCAGAACGAGCGCGATCGAGGCACAGACGATGCTCTGGAAAAACAGCAGCGCCCCGAGGCGAGAGTCCTTTGCAAGGAGCACAAGGCTGTAAAAGGTGGCGTCCCCGGTCACTTTCCGCAAGAAACCGCTGCCAGTCGTATTCTGATGTACCCAGTCGATCAGGGGCGAGCCGCCCTCGAAACCGAGGAGCGGCAGCTGCGCGCGGAGTGCGAATGCAAAGAAAAGCGGGATCAAAAGCGCGAGGAAGAGTGCGGCGAACAAAAGTCTTTTGCACGACTGTGTGGATATCTGTATGGTGTTATCCTCCCTGTATGAATTTTCCACTCGGCGCTTCGCCGCCCCGGCAGAGAGCGGCGGCGAAGCATCGGCTTTTATCTCATTAGACGTAAAAAAGCGCGCATTTTCTCGCCTTTTGGAGAAAAAACTGAAAGTTCGGCGCTTCGACTAAATCCGCACGGGCTGTTCTGTGCAAAGCGGACGACGATTTTTTGCAGAAGATGGGATTTTGCACACGGGCGGCGAAAGCGCGGCGTTTGTGCCGCCTTTATACACCTTGTTAAGAAAAAGCCGCGCAGCGGGGCGGAATCCCGCCCGTTCGTCGATTGACAGGGGAAAGTGCGCGCCGTACAATGAAAATTAACACACAAAGAGAGGAAAAATCATGAAATATGTCAAGGAGTTCGGCATCATCCTCATCGTCTCGCTTGTTGGGGAGCTGCTGAATTATTTTTTGCCTCTGCCCGTTCCGGCGAGCATCTACGGCCTTGTGCTGATGTTTCTCTGCCTGATGCTCGGCGTCATCAAGCTCAGCGATGTGCACGACACGGCCTGCTTTCTCATCGAGATCATGCCCATCATGTTCATTCCGCCCGCCGTGGGGCTGATGGCTTCGTGGGACGTCATTCAGGCGAATCTTGTCGCCTATCTCATCATTGCCGCGGTGACAACGATCGTCGTTATGGCCGTGTCCGGCCTTGTGACGCAGGCGGTACTCAAAAAGGGCAAGAAGGGGGCGGAGAAGAAATGACATTTTTTGAACAGTCCGTCTTTTTCGGCGTCTCTGTCAGTCTTGCTGCCTACGGCATCGGCGTGCTGCTGCAAAAAAAGTTCAAGTTCGCACTCTTCAACCCGCTGCTCATCTCGGTGGTGCTGACCATTGCGGTGCTTTTGACGGCGCACATCAGCTACGACACGTTCTACGAGGGCGCGAAGTATTTGAGCTACCTGCTCACGCCCGCGACCGTGTGCCTCGCCGTGCCGCTTTATGAAAAGCTATCGCTTCTGAAGAGCAACTGGAAGGCCATCTTCGCCGGTATTCTCTCCGGCGTCATCACGACGCTTTGCAGCGTGTTTGTGATGAGCAAGCTCTTTCATCTTACACACGAGGAATACGTGACGCTTCTTCCTAAGTCCATCACGACGGCCATCGGCATGGGCGTTTCCGAAGAGCTCGGCGGCTACGTGACGCTGACGGTCGCCATGATCATCATCACCGGCATTTTCGGCAACGTGATCGCAGTTTCGGTGTGCAGGCTTTTCCGCATCACCGACCCCATCGCCAAGGGCGTGAGCATTGGCTCGGCCGCGCACGCGCTGGGCACGGCCAAGGCGCTCGAGATCGGCGAGGTCGAGGGCGCGATGAGCAGCCTGTCCATCGTCGTGGCGGGCCTTCTTACGGTCGTCGGCGCGTCGATTTTTGCCAACCTTATGTAAAAAAAGGGGCATTCGAAAGAATGCTCCTTTTTTGCGCGGTTCCCCCGCGGTGTGCGCAAAATTTGCATTTCTCAAAATGGGGATTCGACATAACGGGCAAAACATTATATAATGTAGGCAGAAAAAACAGAAAAGCAGCCGGTGCGAGCATTCGTGCCGCGACTGCAAAGGATACGCATTAGGAGGCATTGCAATGAACAGAGCAGAACAGGCGGAAAAGACCACAAAGGCGCTGTACGGCGGAGCGTCCGCACTCGGCGTCACCGACCCCGAGTTTGCCGCCATCAAGGAGCGGCTCATCTACGGCGAGGTTTACGCGGAGGAAAAGCTCAGCGCCAGACTGCGCGAGCTGGTCATTTTGGTCGTGGCGACGACGAATCAAACGATGAACGAGGTCAAGCGCCACACCGCCGCGGCGCTCGCGTGCGGCGTGAAGCCTGAGGAGATCAAGGAGGCCGTCTACCACTGCGCGCCGTACATCGGTCTCGGCAAGGCGGAAAACGCGGTGAACGCGGTGAACGCCGTGTTCGCCGAAAAGGGCATCGTCCTGCCGCTCACGAGCGGCCAGACCGTGACGGAGGAGAGCCGCCTTTTAGATGGCATCGCGGCGCAGAAGTCGATCTTCGGCGACCACATCGACGCGATGCGCGCCGCCGCGCCGGAGAACCAGAAGAACATTCAGGACTATCTCTCCGCCTACTGCTTCGGCGATTTTTATACGAGAAAGTTTTTGCCCATCCACGAGCGCGAGCTGCTGACGTTCTCGATCCTCGCTTCTCAGGGCGGCTGCGAAGGGCAGGTCAAGGCTCATGTCGGCGGGAACGCCACCGTCGGCAACGGGAAGGAGGTCCTGCTCGCGGCGCTCACGGTGTGCCTGCCGTATATCGGCTTCCCGCGCACGCTCAACGCGCTTTCCTGCATCAACGAGGTCCTTCCGGAAGCGAAACAGTGAGAAATTTCAATAGATAGGAGTGCAGTAGAATGAAAACCTTAGTTGCCTATTTTTCCGCCAGCGGCCAGACCGCGAAGCTTGCCAAGACCCTTGCCGGTGTGACCGGCGGCGACCTCTTCGAGATCGCGCCCGAGACGGCCTACACCGCTGCCGATTTGGACTGGATGGATAAAAAGAGCCGCAGCACCATCGAGATGAAGGACCCCAAGAGCCGCCCCGCCATCGCGGGCAAGGTCGCAGATATGGCGCAGTACGACACGGTGTTCGTGGGCTTTCCCATCTGGTGGTATCAGGCCCCGCGCATCATCGAGACGTTCCTCGAAAGCTACGACTTTTCGGGCAAGACCGTCATCCCCTTTGCCACCTCCGGCGGCAGCGGCATGGGCGGCGAGGACGTTTTGAGATCCGCTTGCTCGAAGGGGACAAAGTGGCTCCCCGGCAAGCGCCTGAGCAGCCGCGAGAGCATGGCAAGCGTGCAGAAATGGGTCGAGAGCCTGGGACTGTAAACAAAAAAAGCGGCCCAAGTGAACCTTTAAGCCGTCTGCGGAAAAACAAAAAAGCGCACCGAGTGGCGCGTCACAAGCGTTTTCGCTGTGCGAAAACCTTGGTGCACAAGCAATTCACTTGCTTGTGCGCTGTTAAATGTCCCACGGATACCAAAACCGGCGCATTTGCGCCGCGCAAGCATTTTGCGCAGCAAAATCTTGGCGGAGGTGGGATTCACTTCCACCGAGCATTTTAATTACCCTTGGGTTAAGCCGCCTGCGGCGCGTGAAACAAAAAACGCGCCGAGTGGCGCGTCACAAGTGTTTTCGCTGTGCGAAAACCTTGGTGCACAAGCAATTCATTTGTTTGTGCGCTGTTAAATGTCCTACGGATACCAAAAAGAAGAGCACCGCAAAGCGGTGCTCTTCTTTTTGGTGGACCTGAAGGGATTCGAACCCACGACCTTACGGATGCGAACCGTACGCTCTCCCAACTGAGCTACAGGCCCAAATAGCAATGCTGGTTTCCCAGCGCGGATTATCATAACACACTTTTTTGAATTTGTGAAGCCCCTTTTTCATTTTTCTGTTGATATTTTTTCTGAAATATAGTAGAATACCATTTGTTCAACAACTCCTCCGCATACAGCTGCGGAACCGGTCTTGCGCAATGGGTACCTGCGAACCATGTCAGGCGGGGAACCGAGCAGCATTAAGCGGGACCATCCATGTGCCGCAAGGACGCCGGTTCCGCAGCTGTATACGGGGGAGTATTTCTATTGTAAGGGAGGGCTGCGGATGTATCAGGCGCTTTACCGCAAGTGGCGTCCCAAAACATTTGCCGACGTGGTTGGTCAGGAGCACATCACCGAGACCTTGCAGCGCCAGGTGGCGGAGGGGCGGCTGTCGCACGCCTATCTTTTCACCGGCACGCGCGGCACGGGCAAGACGACCTGCGCCAAAATACTTGCGCGCGCGGTCAACTGCGAGCATCCGGAAAACGGCAACCCCTGCAACCGCTGCCCGAGCTGCCTTGGCATCGAGAGCGGGCGGCTGCTCGACGTGGTCGAGCTGGACGCGGCGTCGAACAACGGCGTGGACAGCGTGCGCGCGCTGCGTGACGAGGCCATCTATTCGCCCGCGCAGGTAAAAAAACGCGTGTATATCGTCGACGAAGTCCACATGCTTTCGACGCCCGCGTTCAACGCACTGCTCAAAATTTTGGAGGAGCCGCCCGAGCATCTGATGTTCATTCTGGCGACAACGGAGCTGCACAAGGTGCCCGCGACGATTTTGTCGCGCTGCCAGCGCTTTTCATTCCGCCGCATCCAGCCGAAGGACATCGTGGGCAGGCTCAACTACATCGCGGGGCAGGAGAATATCGACTTAAAGGAGGACGCCGCGGCACTGCTGGCCCGACTGTCGGACGGCGCGCTGCGAGACGCGCTGAGCCTTCTTGACCAGTGCGCGGCCGCGGGCGGCGCGATCGACGCGAACGCCGTGCTCGACGCGCTGGGTTTGGCCGGAAACGTGCAGACCGCACAGCTCATGTCGCTGATCCTGACGCGCGATGCGCGCGGGGCACTCGAGCTTCTCGGCAAGCTCTACGACGGCGGTAAGGACGTGGGCGCGGTGCTCGGCGAGCTCTCGACCCTCTCGCGCGAGCTGCTCATCAGCGCGACGGCGGGGGAGGGCGGCGAGAGCTTACTCAGCGGCGCTTATGACGCCGCAACGCTCCGAAACCTGCGCGCGCAGGGGACGAGCGCACGCTTCATCCAGCTCTGTACGATCTTGCAGGAGACGGCGGCGCAGCTCCAGTTCAGCGTGAACCGCCGCACGGACGCAGAGCTCTGCATTCTGAAGCTCTGCGACGAAACACTCTCCGGCGATCTGGCGGCGCTCGGCGCGCGCATCGCGCGGCTCGAAGAGCAGATCGCCGCGGGCGTGCAGTTCGCAGCGAAGCATCCCGCATCTGCACCGGCGAGCACACCTGCTCCCGCGACGGCGCAAAAGCTCGCTCCCGCACCGCAAAAGGCCGCGGAAGCGCCCACAGAGAGCGCAAAGCCCGCCGAGGAAGTACCGCTTCCGTGGGACGAGCCGCCGCTGCCCGACGATTATGACGCGCCGCCGCCCTACGGCGAGCCGGTCGCGCCCGCACCGAAGGCCGCAGCGCCGAAGATAGCAGCAGCACCCGCGCCTGCGCAGGAAGCGCCGACGAGTGGAGACAGCGGGGACGATGAGATTTTCTACCAGCTCATGGAGAGCTATAAAAACCGCCTGACGCCCGATAAGCGCGCGTTCATCGGCATGGCGCAGGGGGATGTGAAGGATGACCTTCTCACCGTCTACTGCTCGACCGAGGTGCAGAAGTCCATGCTCGACCAGAAGGTCGTGACAGACGTTTTGAGCGAGGTCACGTCCCGCGCAGTTGGACGGGAGATCCGCGTCCGCTTCCTCGTGGGTGAGCGCCCGGGCGCGAAAAAGCGAGACAAGATGCAGGACCTCCTGCGCATGGGCAGTAAATTCGACAATTTTACAGTAAAATAAAAGGAGACAACAACGATGGCAAAGGGTTACAGCGCACGCCGCGGCTTTTCCAACGGCAGCGGCCAGATGCTCAAGCAGCAGCAGATGCAGCAGCAGATCATGAAGATGCAGGAGGACATGCAGAAGGCGCAGCAGGAGGTCGAGGAGAAGACCTTCTCGGCGAGCGTTGGCGGCGGCGTCGTCAGCGCCGAGGTCAACGGCAAGAAGGAAGTCACGAACATCACCATCAAGCCCGAGGCGGTCGACCCCGAGGATGTGGAGATGCTTCAGGATCTCATCATTTCCGCCGTGAACGAGGCGCTCCGCCAGGCCGAAGAGGCGATGGACGGGAAGATGAACGCGCTGACGAGCGGACTCGGCCTCAGCGGGTTTGGGTTCTGATCGTTTCCCGAAGGGAAACGATTGAAGGTCCCCACACCGTGTGGGGACGCGGGTAAAAGGGGGATACTCTCTTTCACGAAAGAGAGTATCCCCCTTTTGATCCCCCGAGAGAAAGGTTTGCATTGCAAGCGAGCAGCTCGAAGAGATGCGCAGCCTGCGGAATCGGGTGCCTGCTATTTTTCGTGTCTTAACGACTTGGTTTGCTTCTATCTTCGCTGTCGCTTTGCCTGCGATTCGTTAGCCTTACGCAATTTCCGCCTACTTTGGACTTGTACAGACTTGCTATTGTCTGCCGAGGCGGCTTTGCTGCGCTCGCCGCGATATTGTGCCATCGATAGCAGGTAATTACACTGCACTTGCGCTCAGATTCGAGAGCGGCACCCGCAAGGGGTGTGCCGCATCCGTAAGGCAGCAGAGCCGCCAACGGCTGCGCAACAGCGGATGATAGAAGCAGAGGCAAATCGTATAGCAGCTCTAAACGCGGCAACGCCGCGTGCAGGCAGTCACTTTCCGGAGGCACAAAGGCCATTCGAGCCTGAGACTGCCAATCAAAGTCTTTCTCTTGGGGTTCCAAAGGGGCCATTCTCTTTTGCGAAAGAGAATGGCCCCTTTGACTCGCTCCCCTGCACGGTGCAGGGGAAACTTCTCCCGCATTGGTGCGGGAATCGTTGCAAATTATTCTGCGAAAAATGCTTCGATCGCCCCGCGCGCAGCGGCCACGCTGCCTTGCACAAAATTCGGCTTGCCGCCGCCGCGGCCGTTCAGCTCGGCATTCATCTTTTTCGTGAGCTCACGAAGATCGCCGCCGACATGCCCGATGGCGTACTTGTACGCGCCGTCCGCGCCAGCAAAGACCGCGCAGCGGCCGCCGCAGTGGTTCGTGACCGCGTCGCAGAGCTTGCGCAGGCTGTCGCCGGACATTTCGTCTTCGAAGAGCAGCACGTCGCCCTTGCCTTCGTACTGCGCGGCGGTCTGGGCGAAGACGGACTCTTCGAGCTTTGCGCAGCGCTGCTTGAGCGCGGAAAGCTCAGCGAGCACGCGCTCGACGCCCGCAAAGCTCGCGTTCGGCTTGACGGAGAGCGCCTGTGCGATGCGCACGTCCTGCGCCCAGCACTCCGAAAGGTAGCGGTGCGCGCGTTTGCCGGAAAGAAGCTCGATGCGAACGCCGTCGCGGAACTTCTGCACGGAGAGGAACTTGACGAGTCCCACCTGACCGGAACGCACGACGTGCGTGCCGCAGCAGGCGCAGCAGTCCGCGCCGGGGAAGGAGACGATGCGCACGTCGCCCTCGAGCGGCTTTTTGCTGCGGTACTCGACCTTGTCGAGCTCCGCGCCGCGATAGAACTGGATGTCGATGGGGTGATCCTCATAGATGTACAGGTTGGCGAGCGCTTCGATCTCCATAAGTTCATCCCACGAAATGTCGGCGTTGAAGTCGATCGTGACGACGTCCGCGCCCATGTGGAAGCCGACGTTGTCGCAGTGGAAGCGCTCGCAGATGAGGCCCGAGCAGATGTGCTCGCCCGAATGCTGCTGCATGTGGTCGAAGCGGCGCGCCCAGTCGATCTTGCCGGAGACGCTCTTTCCCACCTCGAAGGGCTTGTCACAAAGGTGCGTGATGACGCCGTTTTTCTCGTGGACCTCGAGCACGTTCGCCTCGCCCAAAACGCCGGTGTCATACGGCTGGCCGCCGCCCTCGGGGTAGAAGGCCGTCTCCGCGAGGACAACGGCGTAGCCGCCCTTGACAGCGTCGCAGGAGACGACGGTGGTGGCAAAGCCCTTCTGAAAGGGATCTTCATAGTAGAGTTTTCTTGTTTCCATGGGGTTCTCCTTTAGTCGATCAGGCCGAGCGCCTGTTTTTCGTGCAGCACGCGGAAAACGTGCGCGTCAATATCGCTTTCGGCGATCTCGCCGGACTGGACGGCGGCGATCACCTGCGGGATCTGCGTCTGATAGTCGGTGGTCACGATCATGTCGTTGCCCGCCTGAATGGCCAGCACGGCGGCGCTGCCGTCCTGCGCGTAGGCTTTGACGGCATCCATCGCGAGATCGTCCGTCACGATGACGCCGGTGAAGCCGAGCGTGTCGCGCAGCAGCGTGTGGACCTTCGCCGAAAGGGACGCGGGATACGCGCCGTCCATGCACTCGACGATGTTGTGGCTCACGAGCACGAACGGCGCACCCGCGGCGATGCCGGATTCAAAGGGGACGAGGTCGGACTTTTCAAACGTGGTGTACGGGCGCGCGTCGAGCGCGATGCCCGTGTGCGTGTCGGCGTTGTTGCCGTAGCCGGGGAAGTGCTTTAAGACGCAGGCGACGCCGGACTGCGCATAGACGGGCACGACGCTTGAGATATAGTCCGCGGTCGTCTGCGCGTCCTGCCCGAACGAGCGCGCGTAGATGAAGTTGTCGGGATTCGTCGACACATCGCACACGGGGGCGAAGTTCACGTTGACGCCGAACGCTTTGAGCTTCTGGTTGTAGCTGAGCGTTCGTTCGAGCAGCCCGTCGAGGCCGCCCGCGGCATAGAGCTCCTGCGGGGAGGGGAGAGGTTCGGAGAAGAGATTCGGGTTTTTGCTCGCGCGCGTGACCGTGCCGCCCTCTTCATCGCTGCCGATGAAAAGCGGGATGGCCGCCGCGGCCTGATAGGACGCGAGCGCCGCGGTGAAGTCGTCCTCGGTGAGCCAGTCACCGTTTGCGTCCTTATAGTCCCTGCCGAAGAGCAGCAGTCCGCCGAGGTGATAGGTTTCGACGTCCTCCGTCGCGCCCGTTTCGGGGCAGCGGACAAAGAAGAGCTGGCCGACTTTTTCCTCGATGCTCATATCTGCAATGATGTCGTTGATGCGCTCGTCGGGCGTCTTTTCCACCGGCTGCTCGATAGGAGGTTCCGGCGTCGGATCGACGGCGGGTTCATCGGGGGTGTCGTTTTTCGCGCCGCAGGCGGCGAGAAGCAGAACCAGGACGAGGGAAAGTGCGGTGATTTTGAGAGATTTCATGGCGATTCTCCTTTTTATGACTCGGAAACAAAGTGCTGTTCGCGGTAATACTGCGCGCAGAGGTACCTGCGGCAGATCTCGGCGACGTCTGGGGGCACGTCGAGCGTGATGGAACCGTCGACCATGCGGTAGCCGTCCTCGTGCATCAGCGGCGTGACGGCGCGCGTCTCGCGCTGGAGCTGCATGAAGCCGTCGCCCGTCCAGCCGCACTCGAAGAAGAGCTTGTCCATCAGGAAGCACGGGGAAATGTCGCCGCCGTCGCCGCGGAAGTCCTGACCGAGGGATTCCCTGGCGGCCTTGTTGGCATAGATGAGGTAGGGGGTGGAGAAGTAGTTGTAGAAGCCCTCCTGCGTGGACACGTCGAGGTCAACGCCCATTTCGGCGTAGACGCTGCTGCCGTTGCCCATCCACGGCTTGTGGTCGCCGAAGAGAACGAGCACGACGGGCTCATCGCGCGCTTCCAGCTCGCGCGTGAGGCGGCGCATCTGCTCGATCGTGCTGCGGATGCCGGCCAGGTAGTTGTTGATGACGCAGCAGCTTTCCATCGACCAGCCGGTCTTGGCGGGCGTGACGTACTCCTCCCAGTAGGTCTCGGAGCTGTACGGCCCGTGGTTCTGGTACGAGACGGAGAAGAGGAAGAGAGGGTCATCGTCCTCCGTGCGCGAGTCGATGTCGTTTAAGAGGTAGTCGACGAGCACGGTATCGGACTTGAAGAGCGCGTCCTCGATGGAGATGAGGTCGCCGAAGCCCGATTCGTTAAAGACGCACTCGTCAAAGCCAAGGTATTCGTTGACGTTGCTGCGGTTGTAGAACCACGAGTAGCCGGGATGGCGGTAGAGCGCGTCGTAGCCCTGATCCTTGAAGTAGCGGACGTAGGAATTGATCGGGCCGCGGAACTCCTCGTGCTGGCTGTACCCCGTGAGGAAGCCCCATTCGGTGTTCGTCGTGCCGCCGGCGAAGATATTCGTGAGGAGGTTGCCCGAGACGCTGCGGCTCTCGAGCTCGTGCAGCGGCTCGTAGAGATTCCGCACGGCGGAGATTTCATTTAACTGGGGGAAGTCGGACAGGTCGGAGAATGCCTCGAGCATGATGCCGACGACCGTGATCTTCTGATCGTCGGGAATGTCGCTGTCCGCATACTGCTCAAGGATCTGCTTGGCCTCGCTCTCGCGGTAGCCCTCCGGCGGCTCGGGGAACATGTCCTGCACGCTGTGTAGGAACGGATACGTCGTGCCGCGAGAGATGTAGACCTCGACCGCCGACCACGGGGAAATGAGGTCGTTGTTGGCGGTCTCTTTGTAGATAGATGAACTGGTGTAGAGCTCAAAATAGCACGCGAGCGTGACAGAGAGCATGAGCATGATGCCCGCAAGGCGGGAGCGCGGGCTCATGCGCTCTTTTCGGAGCATCAGGCACGAGAGCACGAGCATCAGCACAAAACCCTCAAGAACGACGATCACGGGCGCGGAAATTTCGAACGTGTAGTTGCCCATGATGCCGCCCGCCGTGCGGATGAGCCGCAGGTCGGTGGCGAGCACGGGGTCGCCGCGCAGCTGCACCTTGTAGTAGCTCGCGAGCGCGAGCGTGAAAAACGGCAGCGCCGAGAGCAGGTACGCCGCCCACGGACGAGCAAAGAGGAAAAAGCCGAGGTAGACGAGCAAGATCGGCGCAAGCAGGTTCATCGCTACGAGCAGCGGAATTTTGAAATACGACTGCAAGAGTGCCGTCGCGTTGATGCTTGCGTAGGAATGTGCCGTGAGGTAGAGCGAGAGAAGGCCAATGCCCACGCCCAGCACCGTGAGCCAGAAGAAGACCCAGATGCGGTGCACCCAGCGCATCACCGCGCCCGTCGACTCGTCAGGCCGCACCAGAGAAGAGAAAAAACGCATGTTGGGGACGTCCCCTTTCTGAAAGCATAATGATAAAGTATATCATTTCGACAGGAAAAACGCAACCGGACAAGTTTTCAACTTTGTGGGGTTCTTGCCGGCGGGCAGGGGTGTGTGGTAAAATACCCCCGCAAACCGAATTGCAGCTATATCAAAATATTCGATATTCTAACAATTGCGGAGGTGTTTTCATTGATCAAAGAGATCGAAATTCAAGGATGTGTCACCGTTCCTGAAGAGGTTTCCGGGGATGACTTTATTGATAAATTCCTCGCATTTATTGAAGAGAACAACTGGAGCTTTGGCGGCGGTTATCGGACCATTATAGACGGGTACTATATGAATGAGGACGGGACAAGGGGAAAGCACGTCCTTGATGCCTGAATGAAAATTTCAGCCTTGCTGAAATTTTGCACTGCCGAACGGAATTAGAACAAAGGACAGCTCTCGAAAGAGAGCTGTCCTTCTTGCTGTTCTGTGGAAAACTTTTCTCAGAACGCGCACTTTTCGCGCAGGAAGTCCTTGACCTGATCGATGGGGATACGGACCTGCTCCATGCTGTCGCGCTCGCGGATGGTGACGCAGTGGTCGGCCGCGATGCCGTTGGCCTCGTCGCCGACGGTGTCGAAGTCGAACGTGATGCAGTACGGCGTGCCGATCTCGTCCTCGCGGCGGTAGCGCTTGCCGATCGAGCCGGTCTCGTCGTAGTCGACCATGAATTCCTTGGAAAGCTCGTTGTAGAGCTCCATCGCGGGACCGGCGAGCACGTCCTTCTTGGAAAGCGGCAGGATCGCGGCCTTGAAGGGGGCGAGTGCGGGGTGGAAGTGCAGCACGACGCGCACGTCGTCGTTGCCCTTCTTGTCCTGGCCGACGACCTCTTCATCGTAGGCGTCGCACAGGACCGCGAGCACGCTGCGCTCCACGCCGAGCGACGGCTCGATGACGTAGGGGACGTATTCGACCATGTCCTTGCCCTCGCCCTCGCGATAGACCATCTTCACGCCGCTGGTGTTCTGATGCTGCGTCAGGTCGTAGTCCGTGCGGTCGGCAACGCCCCAGAGCTCGCCCCAGCCGAACGGGAAGAGGAACTCGAAGTCCGTCGTTGCCTTGGAGTAGAAGCACAGCTCCTCGGGATCGTGGTCGCGCAGGCGGAGGTTCTCGTCCTTCAGGCCGATGGAGAGCAGCCAGTTGTGGCAGAACGTGCGCCAGTAGTTGAACCACTCAAGGTCGGTGCCCGGCTTGCAGAAGAACTCGAGCTCCATCTGCTCGAACTCGCGCACGCGGAAGATGAAGTTGCCCGGCGTGATCTCGTTGCGGAAGGACTTGCCGATCTGGCCGATGCCGAACGGGAGCTTTTTGCGCGTGGTGCGCTGGACGTTATTGAAGTTGACGAAGATGCCCTGTGCGGTCTCGGGGCGGAGGTAGACGGTGTTCTTTGCGTCCTCGGTCACGCCCTGGAACGTCTTGAACATGAGGTTAAACTGACGGATATCGGTGAAGTTGTGCTTGCCGCAGGTGGGGCAGGGGATGTTGTGCTCTTCGACAAAGTCCTTCATCTCCTGCTGGGAGAAGGCGTCGATGGGCTTGGGAAGCTCGAAGCCGGTCTCGGCGCACCAGTCCTCGATGACCTTGTCGGCGCGGAAGCGCTCGTGGCACTCGCGGCAGTCCATCAGAGGATCGGAGAAGCCGCCGAGATGGCCGCTCGCCACCCAGGTCTGCGGGTTCATCAGGATCGCGGCGTCAAGGCCGACGTTGTAGGGATTCTCCTGCACGAACTTCTTCCACCAGGCGTTCTTGATGTTCTTCTTGAGCTCGGCGCCGAGGGGGCCGTAGTCCCAGGTGTTGGCAAGGCCGCCGTAGATCTCGCTGCCGGGGAAGACAAAGCCGCGGTTTTTGCACAGCGC
>ERZ773187.159-NODE-159-length-68271-cov-7.067462_pt1 | contig 68271 bp, 49 predicted proteins | sample MGYA00511242_ERZ773187 | MGnify/ENA primary metagenome ERZ773187 (study PRJEB29015, sample SAMEA2737744) | human gut metagenome | biome: human gut; feature: human-associated habitat; material: faeces | place: China | collected 2012 ...
TACTTTCAAAATCAAATTCTTCTTTCATAAAAAAACTGTGTTAGCAAAGTTAATATTTTATTTTAATCTTTGCTGACACAGTTTAATTTACATCCTCCCGGTTAATGTTTGAAGTTAACCGGCTTTATTGTGACTTTATCTATTTACTTGTTATTCTGGGATACCCAAAGCTGTAAATTCATAAATGCCGTCAGCCCACATTGCGGAATTACCTTTATGTACATTGACAACACCATAGATACGTAGACGTAAATATCTATAAGCTGTAGGATCTTCTACATTCAGAATCAGAAATCCCACTTGCCAATTTGTTCTGCCATCCACGAGCATTTTATAACTTTTGCCATCCAGGCTTCCTTCAATTGTGTATTTATAGGCTGCTTCAGAACCATTGACTAATCTTGTGGAAAGATTAATTTCTGAAATTCTAGCTTTTTTCTGCATGTCTACAGTGAACATATAAGGTGTACCTATGGTAGCATTTGAACTTTTTTGGAAGTAAGTAGAGGAGTCTAAGCTTGCTCCATCCGTAATACAGTCAGCTTTGACTCCTTTTGCTCCAGGTACAGCAGATGTAACAGGAACATTTAATGTCAAATTCTTACCATTTTGTACAGGGATAATTCCATAATTGTCATTGAATTCCAAATATCTGTAATAATCCATAGAAGCATACCCTTTATTAAATGTAGCAATAGAGATTCTGGGAAAGTTGCCGTCCGGAGTTTTATATTTCCTTTGTGCCCCCCAATGATAGCTCCATACTCCATAAGTTGTTCCTACTTTACTAATTCTGTTAAACTGTGCATCAAAGGTAGTATTATTACCAATTTCTCTTATAGGTGTCCATTCACCTGCCAAGTCAGTTGTTGAGGTATACATCGTTTGACTTGGATACCATCCGGAGGCCTTTGAACTGAAGAAGTAGTATTCTCCGTCTTTTTTGATAATTGCAGGAGTTTCTCTATGTAATCCTTTGCATATTGTATTGACTAATTCGACTGGTTTTGTCCAGGAGGCATCCAATTTATATATATTTATATCACTGTTTGTGTTAGTGGCAGAAAGAAGATATGCCGTATTATCATCATCAATAAAAAGCGATTGATCTCTTGAGTCATGTCCTAATGGACGTTCCATAGTACCTACTTCAAGTTTACCTTTAGGGGTAATTTGCGCTAGATAGATTTTAGCTGCTGTGTATCCATTTTCATCTTCATAATGCGAAGATAATACAACTTTTCCTGTCTTTGGATTATATCGGAACGCATTACCTTCCATTTTAACATTCGGATAAAAGGCCAACTCTCTAGGAGTACTCCAACTTCCATTTAATCCTGTTTTAGAGTAACTTTCAGTGACTAGCCATCCTTTGAGTTGTTGTCCATCAACAGTCTTCTCCGTATTTTCTATTTTATAAGAAAAATAAAGATCATTGATTTTCATTCCTTGTGGTTTGTCGCCGGAGGATTTTTTTGTGATATATTTGCCATTCAGGTTGTCGTAAACTTTACTTTCACCGGTAGGGATAAAAGTGGTAGCTTGTTGAGAAATGGAAGTCGCAACTTTTTGTCCGTTATAAAAAGCTTCTATATGGTAAGTAAAAGTTTTGTTGACCATTAGGTTGTAATCATCGTATGTGTTACCTTTAGCTTCTCCAATCAGGTTATTGTCCCGGTATATTTTGTAGAGGTCAGCATCTTTTCGTTGCATCCAGTTTAATTTGACATTGTTAACTTCATTGCTGCCTGCTAGTTTGAAAACGGTAGTTGTGACTGCCCAACTACTTGCTGTCTCCATACTGATCTCTCTGGATTGAAAAGCGAAAGAAGGAACAGTTGACAGATTGGGCAGACATATAAAAATGAATAAGAGGTAGATCTTTATTCGTTGCTTCTTTATATTCATAATCTAATTAATTTAATTAATTGTTTGAAATATGTCTGGAAGTTATTGGGCTCCCATTAGTTTCAAATTATTAGTCCTGTAAGTTGCAGCGAAAATGTCTGCTTCTTTATATTGGTATTTGTCTGAATCGAAATATACAGCAAAATCCTGCATAAGTTTTTTAGAATACTCTGTAAGGTATAAACTTGTTCCATCGAATGTATTTGAACCGGAAACAGTAATATATTTCTTGTCTTTTGCATTCTGTATCTGATAATAACCGTCTTCTAGCAAGTTAAATATCCAACATTGGGCATCATTCTGTTTTTCCGGATTTAAACGCAGAGTTCCGAACAATGATTCTAAGAATTTTCCAGTTTTAATGTCTTTTAGTTTATATCCATTAGGAATATCAGTTTTAATAAACTCCAAACTTAAATTAATGGTATCATTGTCATCTGCTATACTAAAACCATTAATCGGTTTTGATACCAAACGGTCTGAGTTTTTCTCCAATAGTGAATAAATATTACCGTTTATGATCTTTTCAGCTCTTTTGTAACGGTACATTTTATCAAAGATACTTAAATCCCATTTGTTATACCATTTCACCACAGGATATCCTGAACGCATACTGATCGGCAACCATACATGGTGGGATTTCTCTACATTTTTGGAATTCCAGCGATCTCCCATGTAGATATATGCATTTGTTTTATTGTTCACTTTAAAAACATAGCAGCTTTGTGAATTATAAGTTACTTGTTTTAGTTTGTCTACTGCAAAGTTGCGACCGGTAGTCCATTCATTTAAAATACTAGTAGTATATGCTGTTTTTCCTGGATTAGGAGCCCAACCAGTACAACCCGAGAACAACCCATAATAGTAATCACCAACTTTAAAAATAGCAGGTGCTTCGTATTTTAGCCCTTTTAATATTTTGGTTTCAGTAGGGGTGGGTTCTAAATAATCATCTCTCAATAAAGAAACATTCATGTTGGTGTTCATGTCTGTTGAACAGAAATGGTAGGCATCTCCGTTTGTATCTACAAAAAGAGTTTGATCACGTGATTCGTTTTTGTTGGGACGAAAAGTTTTATATAGTATATAGGGACCTTCTATCCTGTCACTTGTTGCCACACAGACTCTTGCAGCTCCATATCCATTACCACTTTCCCAATGAGTCCACATAACCCACTTTTTTGTTTGAGGGTTATAAATAACCTTGGGACGTTCAAATAAGCGTCCATGCGATATGTCATTCATGTCCTCTTTTGGTTCTCCTTTTGTTTTCAAAGATAACCCCAGTCGCTTCCAATTATATAAATCTTTAGACTGATAACAACTTACCCCATTAGAAACAAAGCCTGTACGATCTTCTCCAAACCAATAATAAAAACCTTTTTCAAATACCACGCAACCACCGTGTGCGTTGATTTGTTCCCCGTTTATATCATTCCACAAAACACCCGGACTAATCTGAGTGTTTTGTGAAAAAGCAGAAATAACAGAAAACATAAAGTATATAAATAGAATATGTCTCATGATTTTGCTATTTATTTTTCTATATCTTATTATATCTTTTGGCAATGTTATTTAGATGGAAGATTAATTGTTATAGTAGGTTGCATGGGGGCATAGGCACCGGATTCATCAATAGCGAAGTATTCTATATCTGCAGTATTATCTACGAAACCAAATTTGGGTACATAGTTGCATGATACACCAGTTAATTTGGCGTTGTCAACTCGGATTGCACCGATGTCATTACCCCATTTACCACGTCCTACAGTGAAGGATATGCGTAGCTGTTTACAATCTGCAGAAGTTGTATAGTCCATAGAGTACATTTCCCAATTGTCACTGGCTATTTCTGTAACGACTCTTTTTTCTTTATTTTGTGCTTCTTCAATGATCATTTTACCAGTCAGTGTACCTGCTTTTTTGGCAATGCCACCTTTGAGTAAGGCAGATAATGTATAAGTTTCATTAGGGGCGACGTCTACGACCTGCATGAGAATTCCGTCACTCCAGCCAGCAGCCCATTTATAAGGCTTTATTTCGAAGATGTGATTATCAATATCTTGCATATTGTCTATCTCTTCCGGCTTGATATATTGTTCAGAATTCCATCGGTCACCTATTACAACATCCCATCCTTCAACGGCTGTTACTAGTTTGCTTTCCGGATTTGTATCAAATTCTCCTTCAAAGTCTGGATTTTTCAATAGATTTTCTACTGCTTCTCCAATTCCCGATGCAAAGTATGGCTGGGGAGCATAGTCGATAATACGAACTGAGTCAATTGGCATACCGTCTCTGTAAATGAAAGCACGGTTATCAGGGGTTACTGCAATACGATAAGTGTGTGACTCTCCATCATTGTTATAGAATTTACCTTGTCCACCTTCCTTTCCTGCAGTGGCGGGGTTGGAAATATTTTTTTTGTATGCATTATATAATCCAACTTCAGTAGAAGTTATATATGCCTTAAATCCATATCCTTTTTCATTGACAAAGTAAGGATAGAAGCATTTTTCCGGTTCATCAGTTTTTACTCTAAATTCAAGAGTGTATCCTTTGGAACCGGGAGTAAACGTTTTATTGAAGTCGGAATCATTTCCACCTTTGTAAACGGATGATTTTGAAATGTCTTTTGCGGGAAGTGCAGTGCCATATCCTTTTACTTTCAAATAAGAACGATAATCTCCATTTCGTAGTACTATTTTGCCTTCTGTTAGTATTTTGGAACTGTTTAAAGTTACGGTTACTTTTTGTTTGCCGCTATTGGCAGGTATAACGGATGGAGATACGGTAAATCCGTTTGGTGCAGTAATTCTTATTTCTTTATTTGTGAGTGATTCGGAACTAACGAAAAAGTGTTCAGAGTTGTTTGTTCCATTGATAATCATTAGTGGCAAATGAGCATCTTCTGTTACTTTTGGTGCTTCTTCTTTTTTCTCATCTTCTGGTATTGTAGCGTAAGCAGTTGTTATACTACTAGTCAACAATGTCATTGATAAGAACATGATTTTTACATACTTTCTTTTCATGATACTGAATGTTTTATAGTTTAATATTAATAATTGATTTTATGAGCGTATTATTCTTTTGCAAAGTTGCGGAAACTATTTATAATAAGAGTTCTTGAATTAATCAAATACGTCTAATTTTGAATTATTAGTTTTTAGTTGTGGTTACAGGGGTATAAAAATCATTCAGAAGGTTTGAAAATCATTCAAAAATGTTTTTTTATGGCGGCTTTGCTTTATTTTATAGTTAAATAGCTTGGTTTAAAATGGATTTTCATTTATTATTGTGCTGAAATTATAATATAAGCTATGAAAATAAACAGAACTACTATCATATTTGTGTTTTTTATAATGAATGTAATAAGTCCTATTACGGCACAAGAATTTTCCGTAGAGATACTTCCATTGAGCAAACAGTTGCCTTCTAATTCTGTTCAGAGGGTATTTCAGGATCGTGAAGGTTTCATGTGGTTTGGTACTCGTGAAGGCTTATCCCGTTATGATGGTTATCGGACCTTGACTTTTCGGTCTGGGAAAACGACTCCGGATTTATTGACTGATAATCAGATTACATGTATTACGGATTCTTGGGAACGTATATTGATTGGTACTAAAAAAGGTCTGAATATACTGAATAAGAAAACTTATGAGATTAGTCATATCAATAATGAAGAGTTGAAAGATCAAGAAATTCGTTCGATATTGTTTGATTCAAAGGGATATATATGGGTAGGAACTTATGTGGCATTGTATCGTTGTTCCAGTGATTTTTCTTCTTGTAAAAGGTATGATAGTTCTTTGCCTGTTACAAGTGTGAATTCCATTTATGAGGATACTGATAACAATATTTGGGTAACTTTCTGGAGGAAAGGAATATTCCGTTATGATCGGATAAAAGATACTTTTGTTAAATATCCGGTGCTTGGAAAGGAGAATAATCCGTTTAGTGTTTTTCAAGATGATAAGAAGCAGCATTGGATAGGTACATGGGGAGAAGGACTTTATAAGTTTTATCCAGAGGAGAGCGATGAGCAAGTTTATATGCCGGTAGAAAGTGTAAAAAAGGGTGAATTGCCTGGAAATGGTACTTTTTTCAGTATTCAACAAGATAAAAAATATGGATATCTATGGTTGGTTAGTTCTCGGGGGCTTTATGCTGTTCGTAAGCGAGTTGATAATTTAGTGGAAACGATTGATATTAGCGACATTTCGTCTAAATTGAATAATATTTTTAGTGAAATATGCTTGGACAAATCGGGTAATTTGTGGATCGCTTCTTTTAATGAGGGGGTAGCCTATATTAATTTGGATAAGCCGATTATTCAGAATTATCCGATGCCATCTATAAAGAAGACGACAGGGCTTACTACCAATATTCAAGCTATTTATAACGATAATGATGGGGATATTTGGATTAATCAGAATCGTTTAGGATTAGGAATCTATAAAAAAGATAGTGATAAAATTATCTGGTATAGAGATATACCTGATTTAAGAGGTTTATCTGGTATCGAAACTATCGGCTGTATAGGGTATTCTTCTTCAAATGATCAAATTTTGGTGGGACCATCCTACCAACCATTTATCTATATTTTAAAGAAAGAGAAAGGACAGGTTAAATTTGTTTCGCAGATAAATTTGCAGCAATATGTAAAAGGTGCCGGTAATAATCCACAATTTTTTTATGAAGACAAGAAGCTTAATGTTTGGGTTATAACATCGTTGGGACTGTTTGTGAAGCCTGCTGGTGATTATAATACGCTAAAAGAAACAGGTTTTCTTCAGAGAGAAATAACAGGGCTGGCAGAAGATAATTGGGGGCATATATGGGTAAGTACCAGACGTAATGGAGTTTTCTGTTTGACTGTTTCTGATGATTTTCAGATTAGAAAAGAGAATGTTGTAAAATTTGATGTGGAATCAGGACTGCTAATAAGTGATAATATTGAAGATTTATGTACGGACAACGAAGGAAGGGTATGGATGGGAAGTCAGGAAGGCTATGTGTTTTTGTACAATCAAAAGTCTAAAACAGTTGAAGATTATTCGGATGTATTTACTACCTTAACTGAAGGTGTTCAGGATATGATGATGGATAAAACCGGACATCTCTGGATTTCCACAAATAAAAGAATTATAGAATATGATCCTAAAACAGGGGGACAGATAAACTATCAGGCCGGACAGGATATCGTTGTAAATTCATTTACAAAACACTCTTGTTTTGAAAGTCAGGCAGGAGAAATGTTTTATGGAGGAAATAGGGGGATTGCTGTATTTATGCCTTATAAACGCTTGGCTGATAAACCGGAGAAAATACGAACGTATATTGTGGATGTTAAAATGGGAGATGAATCATTATTAACAGGAAATCTCAATGAACGTTTTAATTTGCTTAAAAGAACCTTGAAACTACACGCCGAAGATCAAAATATAGAGATTGATTTTTCTTCCTTAAATTATAGTTTTCCGACAAAAATCCAGTATGCCTATAAAATGGAAGGAGTAGATAAAGACTGGGTGTATATTAAAGATGGACGCCAATTCGCCTATTATAACCGGCTTCCTAAAGGAAAGCATACCTTTTGTGTGAAAGCAACGGATATAAATGGGTTGTGGAGTAGCCTTGTGACAAAAGTGCAGGTGGACAAGGAACCAGCCTTTTACGAGACTTGGTGGGCTTATACGCTTTATGTAATGCTCATTCTATTAGTCTGCTATTCTTTTTATTATAGAACAAAACGAAGAATGCAATTACGTCATGAATTAAGTGTTGCTCAAATAGAAAAGGAAAAGTCGGAGGAACTTGTTCAGGCAAAATTGCGCTATTTTACAAATATCTCCCATGATCTTCTCACACCATTGACTATTGTTACTTGTTTGATTGATGATGCAGAAATCACTTATAAAAATAAGATTCCACAGTTTGACATGATTCGTACCAATGTGAATCGTTTAAAAAGATTGTTGCAGCAAATACTTGATTTCCGTAAAGTGGAGAGTGGAAATATGAAACTGAAGGTGACTTCAGGAGATATTGTATCTCTGATTCGTGATGTATGTGATTCCAACTTTATGCCTTTGATTCAGAAGAAGAAACTGACTTTTACTTTTGAATCACCAGAAGAAACAATACAGGCATATTTTGACGTAGATAAGATTGATAAAGTTGTTTTTAATCTTTTATCTAATGCTTATAAATATACAGGAGAAGGGGGAGAAATAAAGGTTGCATTATCGGTTTTTCTACAGAACGGTCATACTTATCTATCTATAATAGTCAGTGACACAGGTAAAGGAATCGCTTCGGAAGATATTGATAAGATATTTACTCGATTTTATACCAATCAACATTGGGTGTCGAGTGAAACTAATGGTATAGGTCTTTCACTTACAAAGGAATTATTAGAACTGCATCATGGAACAATAAGTGTGGAAAGTGAAGTAGGCAGAGGTTCTTCATTTACTGTAATTATTCCTATTGATAAGGAAAGCTATACAGAGGCAGAGATAAATGTGGAATCATCGCAGGAACTGAAAAGGGAGAGCGGAATTGGTACAGTGAATGCTGAAAATAATATATTGGATTGGAAGCAGTTGGAAGAGGGAGACATAAATACTACGATTAGTGATATTCGCCTTTTATTGGTAGAAGATAATGAAGAATTACTATATTTGATGAGGCGTATCTTATCCAAGCATTATTATGTGCTGACAGCTAAAAATGGAATAGAAGCTTTAGAAGTGATGAAAGAATATGAAGCTGATATTATTGTAAGTGACGTTATGATGCCTGAAATGGATGGCTTGGAATTGTGTCGTGTCGTTAAGGGTAATCTGGATACAAGCCATATACCTATTATTTTATTGACAGCTAAAAATAGTGCGGAAGACCGTATTGAATGTTATAATGCCGGAGCTAATGCATATATCTCTAAGCCCTTTGAATTGAAGGTGCTTGAAGCTCGTATTGATAATTTTCTGGCAGAGAAGAAGAGCAAACAGGAAGAATTCCGTTCAGATGCTGAAGATATAAACTTTAATTTGTTGGATGCAACTGATATTGATAAGGAATTTTTAAAGAAAGTGACAGATGTCATACAGGAAAATCTATCATCGTCCACATTTGATGTAGTTCAGCTGGCAGATGCTTTAGCCATGTCTAAGTCTTCTCTTTATCGTAAGACAAAGGCGATAATAGGTTTGTCTCCGGTTGAGTTTATTCGGAATGTCCGCTTGAAACAAGGAGTGAAGATGTTGAAAAATAAATCGATTTCTGTATCAGAAGTAGCATATATTTGTGGGTTTTCTAATCCTAAGTATTTCTCAACATGTTTTAAAGAAGAATTTGGCGTAACTCCTAAAGAGTTTCAAAAATCAGATACTAGTCAGTGAGTAAATTTTAATCATATTAATTTGATCTATGCTCTATCATGAATATCAACTGTGTTCTTTATGGTTGATATTCATGATACTTTATAGACGTATATATCTATATTGGAGTAGAGATTGGTTGATTTCCAAACTTCATGAGTGTATTTTTGAACTAATTGAGATAAGTTGAATAAGTTTTCTATAATTGCTCCAATTTCAAACCCATTTGGTTGATTTTTGTACCCCAAATTTCTTAAAAAGTATGAATTTTGTCTCCTGATATACGAGTATTAATTTTTAATTCTGTGCAAATGAAAAAGCGTTTTTTTCTATTGAATATATGCTGGGCTTTCATTTCTATATTGAATGCAACTCAACATCGACAGGCGGAAAATCCATTAGTTATTTCTACAGCTGAAGATTTGAAAGCTTTTGCCAAGTCTGTGAATAGTGGAAATTCTTATCAGGGGAAAGTGGTAAAGTTGTCAGCTGATATTTGGCTGAATGATACGGTGGGGTGGCAAAAGTGGAATCGACAGACAAAAATGAAGTCGTGGACTCCGATCGGCATACCTAGAGCTCCTTTCGAAGGTACTTTTGATGGAGACGGACACTTTATTGCAGGATTATTTGCAAAAACTGGTTCTGAAACGTTTTCCCAAGGGCTTTTCGGATTCTTGAAAAGAGCGACTGTAAAGAATGTCCATATACGATTTTCTCATTTTATTTCTTATGACTATGTTGGTGCTCTTGCTGGTTATATTTCCTACAATACGCAGATACATAACTGTTCTAATGAGGGGACTATAGAGGCTGAACGCAACTTTTCCGGTGGACTTGTTGGGTTTTCTTCCGGGCAAAATCGTATAATTAGTTGTAGCAATTATGGTAGAGTATATGGTCATCGTTGTGTAGGAGGAATTGTCGGCTATTTTGAAGGTGGATCTGTTTATAATACTTTCAATAGGGGGGAAATTATAGGGCGTTATGAGCATGTAGGGGGGATTATTGGTGAATTTTCGGAGCCTTATCAAAAAACGGTCAAAGAGACAGGGCTTAAAGAATTGCCAAATGATACCGTGGCTAATTGTTATAATACGGGACGAATAATAGCAAGAGATGTGGCGGGTGGTATCGCTGGTCATGTAAATTTGCATCCTATTGAGATAACGACTTGGAAAGTTGTATTTGCTAATAATTATAACACAGGACAGATTCGTACTACTTATCCACCTGTTACGGATGGGTTGGTAGGGGTATATGCTTATTTTGCAATATCCGAGACTCAGGTTATCCCAACTATCGACCGGATTAACCGCGATGGAGGGCCTTGTTTTTGGAGTGAAGAATCATGCAGGGTAAAAGATATAAAGAAACCTCGTTTCGAAAGTGAAAAAATACGTTCTGAATCTTGGAATAAGATCATGTACGGAGTTATGAAGATACCGGAGTCTTTTAGGTATTTCACTGACAATGAGATGAAACAGCAGTCTTTTGTAGATTTGCTGAATAAATGGGTTGATAAAAAAGACATATTTTCCCGTTGGAGTTTAGATAAAGAAGGAGTGAACAAAGGATTCCCTGTATTTTGTAATTAAACGTGAGTCATGAAAAAAGTTTATATTTTAATGATATTGTTTTCATTTGTCTCTGGCATCGCAAATTGTTATGCACAGATAGGCAAGTTTGATAAGGATTCCCTGATGAATCGTTTTGTTTATCAATTAGGTGTTTTTCCACAGGAGAAAGTCTATTTGCATACGGATAAAGGGACTTACATGGCGGGCGATACGCTCTGGTTTCGTTCTTATATTGTCGATGCTACTTTACATAAGCCGTTGCAAAATAAATATATATTCGTAGAACTGGTTAATCCGCTGGATTCAATAGTGTCACAAGTATTGGTACGTCCGGGCGAAAATATTTATCAGGGGTATTTGCCATTGTCCCGTGAACTCGTTGACGGTGATTATACTTTACGTGCATATTCGAGATACATGTTAAAGAATGGAAGCGAATGTATATTCAGACGACCGATAAGAATTGTTACCGTTGCGTGGAACAAAGTAGGAATGAGAGCTCTTTCCCGTCCCGCCGGGAAGTCGGAGTCACTAAGCTTGTCTTTTACAACAGGTGGTAAGCCGATGCAACTTCAACGTGCGGAAATGTCTTTGAAAGATAAGTCGGATATTGCTTTGAAACTGTCCGAGGCGAAAGATGGTTTTAATGTAGAGTGGGGGAAGAACGACTGGAAAGGGAATGCATCGTGGCTATTATCGGTGAGAGATTCGGAAAATAACGTGTACCGTCGTTTTTTACCCATGGCTACCCGTAATGAAGAATATGACGTAACATTTTATCCGGAAGGTGGATATTTATTGAATGGTCTGGAATGTCGTGTCGCTTTCAAAGCAATGGGGCGGACAGGGAATGCGGCTACTATATCTTTGGATGTAGTAGATGAAGCTGGTGAAATTATAACTTCCACCCGTACACTTCATGAAGGAATGGGGACATTTATGTTGGCCCCGGAGATTGGTAAAACATATTTGGTGAAATGTACTGATGAATTCGGTCGCAACAGAGAATTTAAGTTGCCGCCAGTCAATGCCAAAGCTCTACATGGCTTGCGTGTCGATGCACTGCGTGATAATTTCAGGGTATCATTACTATCTGTTGCGGAGTCACCCTCTGAACCTCTATATCTGGTGGCTCACGTTCGTGGAGCCATTATCTTCTCTGAAGAATGGAAAGAACCACAAAAAAAATACTTGCTACCCAAGCAATATTTTCCTGCAGGAGTGGTTCAATTCTTGTTGTTGAACCAGAATGGACAAGCATTAAGCGAACGTCTGGCTTTTTCTGACTCTTACACCCCTGCAATATGCGATTTAACAGTTAATGGGCCGATCACAAAAAAACGGGAATCAATATCAGTAAATGCCAGTTTGCAAGATATCAATCAGCGGCCCTTGAAAGGAGTTTACTCTGTATCAGTAGTAGATGGCAAGTTCGCCTCTGTAGACTCCTGTTATAATATTCTTTCCCATTTGTTACTTGCTTCCGAATTGAAAGGGAACATTCAGTCACCGGGATTTTATTTCAAAAAAGAAAGTACCTCTGCGCGAAGTTGCCTTGATTTACTGATGTTGACTCAAGGCTGGAGAAGATATGATCTGACTGCGATTATTCAGGGAAAATATAAAATTCCAGTGTTAGAAAAGCATACGGAAATGGCCATTCAGGGGCGTACACTAGCTGCTGGAGGATTACTTTCGAAATCAAATAACGAACATTTGGTTACAATTGCCGGAACGGGTAACCTGAAAGGATTCAAAAGGGTCACTTCTACTGATAAAGATGGATATTTCTGTTTTGACAGCATAGCCTATGTCGATGGGAGTGGATTTCATATTGACGCCATGCAATTGAATGCAAAACGTACTGAAGCTATTGAACTTTTCGAATCTGATTATTCTAAAGATATGCCACTTTATCCGCAAACACTGTTGGAGGATGATTCTGTACGAAGTGTTCAAAGGGAAGATGTGGAGATGATAACCCGTTTGGATAACCTGCATTTTCTACTTCAAGATGTTATTGTAAGAGCTCCAATGTGGGGAAGTCGTGATTATCGTATGTTTACTGACAGGGAAGTAGTGCGTTACAAAGATATGCGTACATTGTTGAAAAATCAAGGGTTAACCATCTCCACTTTGGCTGAAGAGCCGGAAGAGACGCAGTTAAGAGTAAATGCGGATAAGACACTGGCCGTCAGAGATACTGCTATGCTGTCAGGAGATGAGTATGATGCCGTAGAAAGTGTCTCTTCCCGTGATTCACAAGTGGAAGATATGATTTATTATGGAGATCAGCGGATATTGTTATTTGTTGATGATAACTATTGCAAACCAGACATTTTAGTGAATTGGATCACCCCCGGTGATATAGAAAGTATGGTTCTGGTGAAAGACGTAGATCGTTTTCGTGCAAATACATTATTGCGAGGCACATTGAAATGGAGTGAGAAGTTTTATCTCGACAGAGGATATGATTTGTGTCATGCCTATTGCCGCATTCCATTGAGTCGTGAAAAAATTGCGGTTCTCAATGTGACAACGAAAGATGGATTCGATTCTCGTTGTCTGGGATGGTGGTCAAGATATTATTTGAATACCCGGCAAAGGAATCATAGGAATACGACTTTTTATCCTTTAGGTTATCAGGCCCCGGTAGAATTTTATTCACCGAAATATGATACTGCTGCTAAGAAGGATAATGAGATTCCTGATTTACGAACCACTCTCTATTGGAATCCTAAGCTTGTGACGGATGAACGTGGAAATACTTCTTTCTCATTCTACACTTCCGATCAGCCGGGAAATTATTTTGTTTGTATAGAGGGTATTTCTGAAGATGGAGAATTGATTCATGTTGTAAAAGTCCTGATGCCGTGAATGATTTTTATACCTTTTCTGAATGATTTTTGGGAACAGAGTAAATAATGAGAGGATTGGTTCAATTTTGAACCTTTCTGAATGAATTTAGGACCTTGTTTGACTAAAAAATGCAGTGATTTGCAGTATGAATATCTTATTCAAATAAATTAAATGTTAATTAATTATTTCTATAATCTTTAAAATCTGAAAGCTGATGAAAAATGCAATAATTCGTACGTTTGCTATTGTTGCTTTGTTGGGATTTGGAAGTGAAATGAAAGCAGTTCGAAGTAGTGAAGCTTTCTATTTTTCAAATGACAGTATTTCGCCGGATGAAAATATCGGGCAATTATCGGAAAGGGAAGATTCTATTCGTAAGTCGATGGAAGAGGCTGTAATTTATAAGTTGAAAGACACGCTAGATTTATGGAACTTGTCGCGTTCACCTTATATATCTGTACAGCAATATTTGAAAGGTACGGTACCGGGAGTATATGTGCAAGAAACAACAGGAGAGCCTGGAAGTATACAGAATATGTTGATTCGTGGGCTATCTTCTCCAGTGTTTTCTAAAGGTGATATGTCTTCTGTTCAACCAGTTGTTTTTCTCAATGGTATTCCATTGTTGACAGATGATGCCTTTGTGTATAATGTTAAATCAACGGAAGTCAATCCTATTGGTACGGCTACTAATATTTTGTCAGGTCTGAATTTGGATAATGTAGCTTCTATTGAAGTTGTAAAAGATGCGGCTCGATTGGCCAGACTAGGACCACTAGCTGCTAATGGTGCTATTTTGATTAATATGAAAGACGGATTCTATGGTGGAAAAAATATGTTCATTCGTGCTAGTGGTGGTATGGCTATTCCTCCATCGGATGTGAAAATGACTAATGCTGCTAATGATTATGCTTTTCGTATGCAGTTCACAGACTATTGTTCCACGGATGCACAACGTACTTCCTATCTGAATAAGATACCTGTATGGATGAAAGATATTCGCGATATGAATTTCTATGGGAAACCGGATTGGGCTGATGATTATTATAATATGGCTCCACTTTATAATTTTAGTGCTTCTATGGGTAGTGGAGGGCGTTTGGCTAACTATATATTCATGATTGGATATATCGGTAATAATGGTGTAGCGGATAAAACAAGTTTTGACAAACTAACAGCAAGTTTTGCATTGAATATGAAATTGATGGATCAGTTGGGTATGTCCTGTTTAATCAATGCTTCTCGTGTATCACGCAATGGTAATCGTAATTTGCTTGACCGTTATGCTGAAATTGAATACTTGCCGGATTTGACTACACCATTATCGCCTATAGCTTCTGTCTATAATTCTTATCTTGACCTTTATGAAGAATATAAGAAAAACGACAACCTGAATAATCTGTTGAATGGTTATTTAGCCATGAATTATAATTGGAATGGGCTTTTAGTAGATACTCGTTTACTATTAGACTATAATACTAATGTACGCCATGTATTTTGGCCGATGGATCTAATGGAGTCTGTCAGCTATGTCTCTAATTATTCGGGATACAACCGTCGGTTAATTTGGAACTCATCTGCTGATTATAAATTAAATCTTAATCAAAACCATTTTCTAGGTTTGAATCTGCAGGCTATCATAATGAAGAGTGTACAGCACTATAATTATACGCAAGGTTATGATGGTAAGGATGACACAAAACCTACTACAAGTGGCGGCGGGTTTGCGTATATGAAGCGCTATGTAGACAAAATGACCAATAATATGGTGAGTACTCTTTTCTCGGTTGACTATAGATATAAGGATATTTTTGATACACAAGTTATTTTTCGTGGAGATGGTTCCTCTAATGTGCAGAAAGATAATAGATGGTTATTTACGCCTGCTATTAGTGCAGGGGTGAATTTAAAAAAACTATTTTTGCGAGATGTGGACAAGGTTACGAATTGGGCATTGCGGGGCTCATGGGCCAGAATTGGGCGCTATCAGGATAATAACCGATTTGCGGCGGGGCCTCAATATACAGGAGAGGAGTTGACAGGAATAGGACAGCCGGTTATGTCTTCCTATTATGGTTATGCATCTATTGCACGTCCTTACAATAGCGGTTGGGTTGGTTATGGACTTGGATGGCCATATTCGGACAAGTGGAATGTTGGGATTAACTCTGCTTTCTTTAATAATCGTTTGTCTTTAAATATAGAGTATTATAATAATACGGATTGTGATTTGATAACTGCTGTGCCTGTAAAACAAGAGTACGGGTATAAATACAAGTATGCTAATGGCATGAAAATTCGGAATTCGGGATTTGAAGTCACTCTTGCGGGTAAACCGTTTAATAACTCTGATGGATTTTCTTGGGATGCTTCATTTTCATTGGCTTATAACAAAAATAAATTAGTACAGTTACCAGAGAATTTGGATGAACTTCTTATTGGTAATCGTAAATTAAAGGTTGGACATTCTATCGATGAGTTCTGGCTTTATCAGAATGAGGGAGTTTACGCTAGTGATGTTGAAGTGCCAGAGGTTGATGGCGAAAAACTTTCTATGAGTTCGATTCCTTTTGCTAAGAATGATCCGAAGTGGAAAGATCAAAATGGAGATAACATAATCAATGATGATGACCGGATATTAAAAGGACATGCTTTACCACCGGTTACAGGAAGCTTTGTGAATAATTTCAAATTAGGACGTTTTGACTTGGGGATTAATCTCTTTTTTGCATTGGGACACGATGCCATCAATTATCGTTCTTCACAACGTTATAATTTCCTGACATTGGAAAATATACCGTCTTTAGAGAGTTTGCGTGAGATATTTTTCTGGCAAAATACGAATGATAAGAATGATTATCCGCTTTATAATCAAATGAGTGGTCTTACACCTTATCGTGCCGAACAGGATTTATTTTTGGAGAATCTATCGTATCTGAAACTTCGTTCTTTGACATTAGGTTATACTTTACCTTTGCATCAGAAAGCCTATAAAGGCGGAGGAAAGAAAAAGGAAGTGGGCAAAAGAAGACTTAATGATATCTATTTTTATGTGACTGGAAATAATTTGTTTACATTGACAGGATTTAGTGGAGATGATCCTGAGCTAGTGGATGTTGATGGTTATTATCGGGGTTATGGACAACCACTTTCTCGTTCTGTGATTCTTGGAGTTAAGTTTAATTTTTAATCTAATTATATATGAACCAGATATTGTATTTCAAAAGACTGATAAAGCCGTTAATATTGGTGACTGTTTTATTTTGTTCTTCTTGCAGTGATTTGTTGGAGAATGATAATAAGTTCTTCCATGTCTCTACACAAGAACAACAATGGAATGCATTGACCGATACACGTTCTGCTTTGTTCGGTATCTATGGATTGATGCGTACGGCTTTGGGTGAGAATAACACTTGTTGGGCTACGGGGGATTTGCGTATGGGAGATTTTACAGTGCGAATGCGTGACGATTTGCAAGCTATTCGTGATAATCGTTTGGATGCACCTTTTGATAATATTCGGCAGATATCTAATTGGAACCGTTTCTATAAAGTTGTAAATGCTGCTTGTGTATTTATTGAAAACGCAGGTAAGGTATTGGAAAAAGATAAAGCTTATTCAGAGACTAACTATACTTATGATGTAGCGCAGGCACGTGCTCTGCGTGCATTAGCTTACTTCTATATGGTTCGGATGTGGGGGGATGTTCCTTTGATAACGCAGTCTTATGATAATGGTACATTTCCGGAAGTAGCTCGTACTGGCGTAGATGTTATTTTGAATTATATAGAAGGCGAATTGCTGGAAGTTTCCAAATTATTACCAGAGCAGTTGGGCTCTTCTTCTGATAAATATTATGAAGGAGACACAAATACATGGAGGGGACTTTTGATTAATCGTTATTCTGTGTATGCAATGTTAACTCATGTGGCGGCTTGGAAAGGTAATTATATAGATGCAGAGGCCTATTCAGGGCAAATATTAGAACATTTACCTGCATTTATAAAAAGTTCGTCTCCTTATACGACTACAGAGAATCTGGTTAGTTCCAAAGGAATATTTAGTAGTAAATACAGCAGTGATTATAGTGCTACTCGCTTGGTTGCATTCGGTTACAGTTATGTGAATAGTGATAAAGGTGATGTGAATGAAACCGGAATGGATGGGCATCTGGAATCGTGGACATTGGCTGAACCTATTATCAGGAAACAATTACCCGATATTTATCTTTCAAAGGATACGTTGGAAAGTCTGTTTATGAATAAGTTTACAACTGATAGTCGCTATGGTGTGGATGAATCGTCTAGTCCGATTAAGTATTTCAGTAATTATATTACAGGAATTCATTATCAATATCCGATTTTCTCAAAGATGAAGGTGGTGCGTGAAGGTGAAGATAAGACGAATGATTTGGGACTTTTCAGTTCATTTATTATTTGGTCACGTTTTGAAGATATACTGTTGATGCATGCTGAAGCATTAGCTATGTTGAATCGCCCGGATGATGCGTTGGCCGATTTAAATGCACTTCGTTCAGTGCGCAACTTACGTAATCTTTCTTATGCGAAAGATTTGAATAGCAGTACTAAAAATCTACTGAAGGAGATCTTTCAGGAACGTCGTAAAGAATTGATGGGAGAGGGGCATCGCTGGTTCGATCGTATTCGTGAGGCTCGTTTGGTAGGTGATGATCAAACAATGACGGAATTGGTGAATAATGGAGGAATTTATTGGCCTGTGGCTGGTGAAGTGTTACGGGAAAACCCTGCTATTACTCAAAATGAATATTGGAAACGTTAAATAATAAGGATACTATGAACAAAAAGTTATTGGCTATTGCGTGCGGTTGGGGTGCGTTGACGCTTTCTTCGTGCATGGATGCATCTGTTGTAGAGTCGGATATTTCAGAAATTCCTTCTATGGGTATAACTCGCTACGACGGAACCATTTACGATTATTTACAGAGTGGTGATCATACATTGGGGGTTACTTATGACTCATTATTGTATTTATTGAATTATTCTGGTGAAAGTGCTATTCCTTTGAAACTTTCAAAGTTGAAAGATTGTCTTCAGGATACAGAAGGGCAATATACGTTTATGGCTATTCCTGATTCATGTTTTAGGCTTGCATTGAATGCTTTAAACAATTATCGCAGGTTGAATAAGTTAACCATTGCCGAAAAAGATATGCCGACAGATGCTACCGCAACAGAAAAAAATGCGATTGGTGAATTAACTTTGGAAAAGCTTTTGAGCTATCATAAAGAAATAGAGCATACTGATGAAAAGAACCTCGCGAATAAATGGACTGATGTTTATGAATATAAAGCTCCGTTAGATTCGATGTTATGCCATTATATGACATTTGGATTGTATGATACTGACGCCCTGTCTCTCGTCAAAGCAGCGGAAGGGAAAGTAATACAGGGTTTATATCCTTATCGAATGAATCTGATGTATAAGAGATTGTCGGCTAGCGGATTTGTTGGTAGTGGACTCAAAGATATTACTTTTTATGATATGCGGAATACATTGGAAAAAACTCGTTGGGAATCAACTAAAGTTTTGTGGGCAGATGTATATACAACTAATGGGGTAATTCACGTACTTGTTCCACAACATGAATTTGGCTTTGGTAACTTTATTCACTATTTTAGAAATATGGGTCATGAAGAATAAGCAGAATATATGCTACAGATTAAATAAGTATTGCTTATTGGGTGTTATGCTGTTTGTAAGTACTAGTTGTATTGATAAATTCTTACCGGAAGAAAAAGATGCGTTCGATCGCGATGTAACTTTTACGCGGACTACATTCGATCCTGTGATGGGGCATACGGTATTTTATACAGGTATATGTAATGTAGGTAATTCTACATTACCATTAACATTTGAGATTGTGGATATGATGCATAACGATGGGACATCAGCTCCTGAATTGGAAGAGTTTTATCCTGTACGTGTGTGGAAAAAACCTTATTTGGGTACGGAAAAATCTATTGATGAAATAAATGCGAAGAGAGGTACTGAATATCGTCGTCTTTTTGATGTGCGCAAACATAGTGGTGAAATTATTATGTGGGGAGAGGCAAATTCCGCTATTCTTCGTTGTCAGCCCGATTCCGGTTATGTGTTTAATATGGAGATAACTAATTCTGGAGGACATAAGACTGTAAAGAAGATGCGTCTTATGCCTAAGCGTGAAGTGGATTATGAACCATCTATTTATGATTCGGAAACTGGATTGGCTATTGCTGAATATGTTTCTCCCGAAACGTCCCGAATGCGTTATCAATCTTCAAGCTCTTCATTCCACTATTCGATAGAACCGGAGGATATTCATATCTACTTCCGCGAAAACAAGGATAAACGGGATGGTGCGACTTCGTTGACGATATCTTTTTATGATCCTTCTTGGAATGTTATTGACCCGCGTCGTTTTAATGAAACTAATTGGGAAGGACTTTTTCAGGCTGGTTTCTTGAAAGGTCAGATAGGACCGGAGACCGTGACTTATGATATGGCTTATCCGCTTCCTTTGTTTGTGGAGAAAACAAAATATACTGATTCTAAAGGAGAGAAAGCCAGCGTTAAGTTTGCGGCAAGTTGGTTATCAAAATCAGGCTATCGGCAAACCGGTTTTTTTGTATTTGATTTTGCCATCTATAAAGAGGCACATTGGGAGATGCTGATACATTTTCCAAAAGGAATGCCGCAATTGGGTGAGATAAAAGATTAATCTTAAATGTATATGGAAATGAAAAATAGATATATCTTACTATTGTTTGCATTATTCTGGGCTGTTACCGATTCTGTGGCACAGCAGGCGAATACGGTGGTAGTTAGTGGTACGGTCTATGATAAGGCTGGGAATGGAGAGACTTTTCCAGGGGTTAATATCAAATGTCGGGATATTAAAACGAAAAAGACGATCCGTGGTACAGCTTCTGATCTGGAAGGCGGGTTTTCTATCAAGGTTCCTGTTGGCTCTGAACTGGTATTTAGCTATGTTTCTTATAAGCCGACAATTTATAAAGTGAAGAAAGCGGCTTCAGGTATCAGCATTTTCTTGGAAGAAAATGTTAATGAAATTGAAGAGACGGTGATTGTGGGGCAACGAAAGGTGGGGAAGGCTAATGTAACTGCATCAGCTACTGTTATTGATGCAAAGGAATTGGCAGATACACCGGTACCGAATATCATGAATTTATTGCAGGGGCGTGTGGCTGGCATGGACATTCAGATGAATAATGGTTTGCCGGGTGCTTCGGGAACATACAATATTCGTGGTGTCTCTGACATATCTATTGTCGGTGATAAAGACAATGGATGGGATCTCGCTTCTTCTGCTCCGCTTTTTGTGGTAGATGGTATTCCGCAGACGGATGTGGATGACTATAACGCTGAAGGATTAATTTCCGGATCCGGTATAAGTCCTATATCTAATATACCTATAGAAGATATTGCAAATATACAAGTGTTGAAAGATGCAGCAGCTACTTCTCTTTATGGTTCGGCTGGTGCCTATGGGGTTATCCTTATTGAGACCAAAAAAGGAGATTCACCTAAACCACGTGTAACTTATTCTGGTAATTTTACGATTTCTACTCCTCCTAGTTTACGTGATGTAGCGGTTGGTAATGCAGAACGTAATTTGCTTAAATGGCAAATATTGAATAATGATACTTCGCAAATATATCATGGTTATCAGGATGTGATGTTTATGCCGGCTATTTCAGATAGTTTGAATCCTTATTTTAATAATAATACAGATTGGCAGGACCAGTTTTATCGGGTGACTTACAATCAGTCTCATAATGTAAGTTTCTCGGGTGGTGATCACTTGTTTAATTACAAAGTCAATGGCAACTATTATACGGAGAAAGGTATTGTGAAAAATACTGATTTTAATCGTTATGCCCTTACGGGAAATATGAATTATACCTCTCCAAATTCGAAGTTTACTATTGGTGTAGATATGAAAGTCGGATTTACTGATAATAGTACGGGGAGTGGAAATGCTGTTTCTCAGTCGGGAGTGGCGAGTGGTGCCAGTGCTTCTTCTCTTTTGCCTCCACCTTCTCTTTATTCAGCTTCTGTTGCCGCTTTGCAGGTATTCGGTGTTGAAAATTCTACGGTAAAATCCAATTATTCTGCTACGATGAATTTAGGATATACCTTGCCGTTCAATATAAAATGGAAGGGCACATTCAATTATTCCTATAACTCTACTGAACAGGAGAAGTTTACGCCTGCTATTCTGAGTGACAACAAGTACTCGGCGATAGCATATAATTATAGCGCCAATGAATCTAAAGTATATGTTGATACTCATGTCTCTCGTCAGTTTGACTTGAAATATGTAAGATTAGGATTGACTACTGGTATTCGTTATAATTCTCGTACATCAACAGGAAATAGTGTTACATATACAGGGATTCCCAACGATTATATTATTGGCCCGATAGGTCATGGCAGGTCGGAAGGAAAAGCTAGTATTAGCGAAAATCAAAGTACTTTTTCTGTTATTTTTACTCCAAGTTTTTCTCTAAAAACTAGTAAAACATTTAAGGCTGGCGGAGATAAGTATATTTTTGATCCGGCGTTTAGCCCCGAATTAAGTTCTGTATACGGCACACGTACGAAGTGGAATTTAAATCCTAGCTTAGGGTTCCGCTGGAATATAGGTTATGAGAATTTTATGGAACGTCTCACATGGTTGGATAACATGAGTATCCGTCTTACTTGGGGACAGGTTGTCAAGTACAAGGCTACCCGTTACGATGTATTTGGCACATATGATATAGACCCGGATAATACTTATAATGGTGAATCATATATTCCGATAAATTATGATAAGTTGCCTAATATAAACTTGGATCCTATTACTACCACCACGTGGAATATCGGTTATGATATGTCGATATTTAATAATCGTTTAAGTACGAGTATTGATGCCTATTACCGCCAGGTAGATAATCAGCTTAGTAATATTGATTTGCCTGATCATTCCGGGTTTAATAAAGTGAGAAGTACAGAAGTGAGTCTGGTCAATTATGGGCTTGAAGTTTCTTTGAGGGGAAAACCACTGCCGGTACAGAGCAAATGGAATTTGTTGGTTGGATTTAACTGCGCATTAAATAGAGATGTGATTACAAAGCTTCCTAATGAAGCACGTCAGATATTGAATAGCGATGCATGGGTAGCCAACCGTTTGGGAGGGAATTCGACTTCTCTGTTGCTCTATATAAATAAAGGTGTCTATGCTACGGATGAAGATGTGCCTGTAGATCCTGTGACAGGTAAGCGGTTGCGTTTGGGTAGTAGTAAAACAGATGAAGGGTATTTCAAGGCAGGCGATCCTATTTGGGTAGATGTGAATGGTGATTATGTAATTGATGACAAAGATCGTGTGGTGGCTGCTGATGCCCGTCCGAAATTGACCGGAGGTCTGTTTTTTAATCTTAGTTATAAGGAATTTTCGGTGCATGTGAATACATCTTTTGTCTTTAAACGTGATATTGTAAACTCGGCGTTGGCTAAAACTTTCCAGGCTTACAATAATCCGGTAAGAAAGAAAATTGATGAGTTACGTAAAAATGCAGCTTTGGCTCCGATTGAAAGCTATAACTTTTGGACGGAAAATAATCGTTATAATGCGGTTTATCCAAACCCTTACAATTATCATCATAATAAAGTGATTGATCCGTTTAGGGAAGAACAAACGCTCTTTTTGGAAGACGGTTCTTATTTTAAACTGAATACGGTGTCTTTGTCTTATCGTTTTCCGAAACAGTGGCTTGACTTTTTTCGGGTGAGAGGGGTGACATTGAAAGCATCAGTCAATAATATTTGGACATTCTCCAATTATTCAGGTATAAGTCCTGAAAATGTAAATGGGTTGGGACGTGATCAGTCTGGTGGCTATCCGAGTAGTCGTACATGGACAGTAGGTGTAGCTTTAAGTTTATAATTTTTAATATGAGAATTATGTTAAAATATATATCAATAGTTTTATTACTGATTTTTACATCAACTTTTTGCGGATGTAATCTAGATACAGATGACGAAGACAAGATGCCGGGTGATAAATTTTGGGATGGATCAGCTGCCAATGCAGAAGCCTTCATGCTAAGCGTTTATCAGAATTTGCGTAAAGCTACTACGGATAATGGCTTTTTCCTTTATGCCGGTGATATCCGTTGTGCACCTATTACGGGACAGAGCACGGGAGGTTATCTGTATTTGTTGCAGAATGATATGAAAAATTATAAAGCAAAAAAGGATAGTAAAGAGGAAGGTTCTTCTTCTGATTTTGGTGCTATTTATAATTGGAAGAATATGTATAAGGTGGTGCAAAGCGCTAATATTATGATTGAGGAAGTTGCAAATGTAAAGGAACTATCTTCTATTGAGATAGAACGCTATCAGGCTGAATCTCGTTTCTTACGTAGTCTCGCTTATTTCTTTATGGTACGTATTTTTGGTGATGTACCTTATTATACGGAAGCTTACTATTCAGCTCCATTAGCTCGAACGGATAAACAGATTGTTTTGAAGAATTGCCTAGCAGACCTACAATCTTTATTGGATAATGATCCTGATAAATCAATTCTACCATGGCGTAATGGGAATGGTAGTTTACGTGCTAATCGAGGAGCTGTATTAGCGTTGATGATGCATATGAATATGTGGTTGGCATTTTTTGACGAGACTAATGCTGTAACTTATTATAGTGAAGTGAAACGGTTGGCAGAAATTGATTCTTGGATAGATGGTGATTTTTATTCTTTGCAGGCGATGGAACAAATGTCAGAGGTCTTTAAAGGGGAATCCAATGAAGGGTTGTTTGAAATAGCACAGAATGTTACCATGGGAGAAGTCTTTAATACCGGTCACATGTGGTGTACAAGAGTTGTATATAAAGTAAGGAATAAGACACAACCGGATTTGACGTATAGTGAGGTGTTTTTAAAGCAGCTTTATCCAATGAAAGAGGATGATAAGCGAAAGGATAATTGGTTCAGTTATTTGTATAGTGATGATGATACTAGTGTAAAACGACCGGTGGAAATAGTAAAATTGTTGAATGCAGATAGCTATGGAAATACTACAATTCCGAATGCCGGGAATTATATTGTATTTCGTTTGGCAGATGTTATTTTACTTTATGCGGAAGCTTTGAATAATTTAGGTGAGGGAAATAAGGCTTTGCAGGAAGTTAATCGTATAAGACAGCGGGCAGGGGCTCCTGATTTTACGGCAGACGATGATTTGGATGCTTCCATCTATTGGGAACGTGTACGCGAATTGATGGGAGAAGGACAATACTTTTATGATTTAGTTCGGACACAGAAAATATGTGATACAGATTTTGCTACATTTTCTGACGATAGCGGACATCGGGAGAGAAAGGCTGATCTTAAGCAAGGTTCTTGGACATGGCCTATCTTTAAAAAAGCATTGGATAATAATCCATATATGACAAAAAATTTGTATTGGGAATAATTTAGCACTGAATAGTATATTATTATGAAAAATAATACTGGAAAAGTAATAGGAGGAATGTTCACATTACTGTTGGTGATTTTGTCACTTGCTAGTTGTAATAGTAATGATTATTTGAGAGATGGTGGAAAGAGTAATCCTTATTTTGAAGGGAATGTTATGCAATATTTGGAATCACGTCCCGATTTATTTGAAGATTTGGTCAAAGTTATCAAATTAACTAAATGGGAGGATATTCTGACTCGTGAAGATGTTACTTTCTTTGCTCCGACTGATTTTACAATAGCCAAAAGTGTGGACCGAATGAATGACAACCTTTATAATTATGAAGGTATGGATAAAATAACGGATCTTTCTCAGGTGAAATCGGCAGTGTGGGAAGATATTATCGGCATGTATGTAATGGAAGACAAGTATCGTTTGAATGATATAGCCCAACTTGATACAACAGCGGTAAGTGCTTTCCCGGGACAGACAAATTTTACCTATGACCGGAGTTACAAAATGACGATGGGAGTGTGTTATGGCGATGCAAACGGTATAAAATATGCCGGTTACAGACAGGTGATGTATGCTTATCAAGATTTCGGTTATCCAGTGTATGCCTATGTGTCTTCTTGTAATATTGAACCGACCAATGGTATAATACACGTTCTTCGCTTGGATCATTATTTGGGATTTTCCACTACTGCTTTGTTGCGGAAAGCTTTGGAAGCTGGGATAGATTATCCGGATAAGGAAAAAAGTGGTGAAACCGGATTAATGCCAATAGTTAGAGAAGAGGAAACTGATAATTTGTTTGTAAAAGAAAAGAATGATGAATAAGATTAATAATCATAGCTGGTTGCATAAAACGACAAACATAGTATGTTGGGTCGTTTGTACATTAGCCATAGCAGGATGTAATGTGGATGAAGAAGATTCTATAAAGGAAGATCCATATGTGGGTGGTCGTGAACCTTTGGCTGTTAATTTGTTGTCGGAAGCACCTTCTCCCGAATCTGCCGGTCCAAAAGAAAAAGTTACTTTTCGGGCATCTGGATTGGCTAAATATATTCACGAGGAAGATGATACATTTGATTTTGATTTTTATATTTCCGATGAAACTTGTCAGATAGAAAGTGCTACGGACTCTACATTGACAATTATAGTACCGGATGCTGTAAGTTCGGGTATAACGTATCTCGTATTAGAAAATCAAATTTTTTATGGTCCATATTTTAAAGTTATGGGCAGTGTGTCCATAGATGAAGGGTTTGAATATTACAAGACAGGACCTTACGATGGAATTATTCGTTCTTGTGTACCGTGGTGTGGTAATACCAACTTAACTAGTGAATTTTATTTGTGTGGTGATTTCCGGCAATCTCAAGGAAAATATTATGGTGGAATTGCTATGGTGAATAATGAAAAGGGATTGTTGAAATATGGCACAGCTGATAAGATTAAAATCAATAGAGGTATAGAAACAGGTATGTATGTTGATGATGATGACAATCTTTTGCATGCTGGGCTGAATGGAATGGAATATTGGAAAAAGGATACAGAGTCTCCGAGGGCTTTACTCTATGGGCTTTTTAGGGAATACGAGACTTATAGTACTACTTTGGTGGGATTTAAATTCAAGAATATTCTTTTAGTAAATAACGATCTTACCGTGAAGACTGAAAAAAAGAAATTCTCTGATTTTAATGGTAAAACGTACGAAATATCTGTTCCTGCATTTGTAGGAGGAACCATGTTTATTGAAGAAATCACTCGTGCCTTCAGTACTGCTGACGGGAAGATAGTGGCTGTCGGAAATTTTACTACTCATTTGTTAACTGATTATGACAATACGACTTGTGATGCAAATAATAAACTGGTAACAGTAGATATTTATACTTCGGCTCGCTCGGTCATGAGAATGGATGAAATTGGTCAGCTTGATAAAACATATCGGCGAAATCCGGTGGATGATAACCTATCTTTGCTCGGAGCGGAAGGAACAATCAATGATGCCTGTATGTTGGACGATGAATCGGTAATCATCGTCGGGGATATATATAAGTTTGATGGTAAGCAGATACGCAATATTGTGAAGCTTAATAAAGACGGGCAGATAGATGAGGAATTTTTGAGTCGTATAGGAGAAGCTGCTAACGGGGAAATAAATAAAGTTACTTGCACTTCTTTCAAAGGTGAAAATGGAGAGTTGCAGGAACGAATTGTAATTGTTGGTGATTTTACCACATTTAATGGAAAATCGGTACAAGGAATGGCTATTTTAAATGCTGATGGAAGTATGGATTTGGAATTTATATTGAAAGAGATGGAAGGAGGTGTCGTAAATTTTGCCAAAATCGTTGATCTGAATACGAATGGTGAGATAGCCATGCCGCATGTTGTTATTTCCGGAACATTTACTAAATATGCAGGTGTTACACGACAAGGTTTTCTGATTTTAGATATGAAAGGGAATGCAATTCAGCGTTTTAACGTGCCTGGAAGATTCTATGGAGAATTACATGATGCTCAATATTCTTTAACATCGGACAATACAAACGGACTTTTGTTAACAGGAGATTTCAGCTCTTTCGATGGTAAGAAGATGAATAATATTGTGATGTTGAAAGTCGACTTGGAAGAAAATACAAACAATGAACCTTAAACGAATAAATATATGAAAGTAAGTACAAAAAAAATAACGAAGTTGGTTCGAACCGGTATTATGATGGTATTACTCATGGGAATTACCGCTTGTAATGATGTGATGGAAGACTCTTTACGGTATGATTACCAGGAATCTGTCTCTCATTATGACTCCGGACATGTACTGTTGGTTGTAATGGATGCTGCTCCGGGAAGAGCTGTACAGGCTGCACGAAATGCGCACAAAGCTCCAAATTTGAAATCTATGATTGCTCATGCTCTATATACAGATTATGGATTAGGAGACGGGAGTAGTAATATTGCAGATGGCAAAATGACTAATGCGCGTGGTTGGGCGAATCTGATGATAGGGAATACGACACATAATATAAAGACAGATGAAGAATTAGTGGCAGGGACAGAGAGCTTTGTTTCACGATTGGTTGATGCAAAAAGTATTGTTAGTATGTATGCGGCAGATAAAAAATTCCGTCAAACATTTGCTGTTGATGGAATGATAATGCCTGAAACAGATACAGACGAGGCTGTTAAAAACGGTGTGTTGGAAGAACTGAAGCTACCGGATACTTCAGATTTGATTATTGCTGAGTTTTGTGGAGTGCGTGGTGCTGGCAGAGATAATAATTTTTATGATGAAAACGGAACGCCGACCAATGAGGTAATCAATGCTGTAGGTGTATTGGACGGGTATATTGGCGAAATGTGGAATGCGTTAAAAAAGCGTCCGAACTTTACGAATGAGAATTGGTTAATTATTATTACTTCTAATTATGGAGGTAACATAAAACTGTCGGAAGGAGAGTCTCCGGCCGATCATTATGAGGATGCTACACGTAATACGTTTACATTGATGTATAACGAACGATTGGTCTCTCAGGTGCAGGTAACTCCGGGAAGTACAGCTCTTGCTTATTCTGTTGTTACACCTGTATGGTCGTATGATAATAGATATCCTAAACCGACTGCATATGCAGAATCAGCTCGTTTGGGTAATACTGATTTTGGAGAACTTAAGTTTAATGACAAAGGCGAAATAGAACCTATGACAATTCAGTTCTTTTTGCGATCTACTCGACAAAATTCTTCCAAATATGTCATTCTGTCCAAGAGTACTGATATGCAACGTAATGGTTGGATGATTTATTTTAATCAAGATAATGGCAACAGGCGTATTTGTTTCACGGTTGGTAGCAAGAGAGGAGCCATACAAACTAAAGGTGAGGAGAATTGGGACTGGTCTCAATGGCACGTGGTTACTTTAACGCTTGAGCCGGATCCGGACCCGAAGAATAAATCTAAAACATTGATGAAATTTTATTTTGATGGAGAGCCTTGTAATACTGTGAGTCAAAAGAATTCAGATATGAAAAAATGGTATTCAAGTAATGGTACAAGTTCGGCAGAGGCTCCTTTACGCATTGGTGGAAGTGAAAATCGGGATTCACAGAACAGCCAGTCAAATACAAAAGGACAAAAAGCGGATAATTACATATTTATTACGAATGTGCAATTTTATAACGTAGCTCTTCCTGCTGGGGATATAAAGTTGTATGCAGGTAAAAATCAGTTACATTTATTGAAAGAATCTTATAAATATTGGAATGAAATGACAGGATATTGGCCATGTGACCTTGAAGATGATCAGTTGGAACCGATTTTGAAAAACTATGCTAAAAATAATGATGAAAATACTACAGATGATTTTGAAATAGACCGTGGGGCTATTAATGCTTGGTTTTCAGATAGTAGTTCTGCTGCCGGTATTCATCCGATTCCTGAATCGGATAAGACTTATTATTGTAAGACATTTAATACAGTGGATGTTTCGTGCCAAATATTTATGTGGTTGGGCAAACATGTGAAGTGGGATTGGAATATGGAAGGTAAGGCATGGAAATTTGCTTATGAAGAATTCTAAGATGAAAATATTCGAATACCTTAAAAATATTGGTAGATATGAAAAATAAGATATTTTATATTTTCATTGCCGTATGGGGTATATGGGGAGTCATTGCGTGTGAAGACAAAGACTTTGAGCAGATTATATCTGCTACAGATGATTATTCTTCTGAAACAGGTGGAGATTATTATAAAGGGGGAGGGATTGACGTCAGTCATTATGATAAGGCGCGTGTTTTCCCAGGCTTGGTGGATACACTGACGGAGAGACGTATTGATGAAGCTATAGTCAATATAGATATGACTTATCGTACTGTGTTGGCAGCTAATGTAAATTTGTCGATAACTTCTCCTGCTATTTATAGTACTGGGCTTTATGCAGGAGCCGGTGAAAAAATAACAATATTCTTGGATGATGATGTAAAGGGACTTACTGTACAAATAGGGCTTCAGTCACGGGATTTGTCTTCATTATCCGGAGTTAGCTATTTGGAGCGTGACCCGAAGATTGTGACTTCCATGCCTTTATTTCAAGGGAAAAATGAAATTCGCAATCCTTATGGCGGCTATATTTGGATTAAGCGTTCCGGTCAGGTAAGCAGTGGTGTTGTTCCTTTAAGAGTTCAGGGCGCTTATGCGGCACCTGATTATCTACAAGGAGAAACAGAAGCCTCTGAATGGATGGAGAAGATAAAAGCAACAACTGTGCCATGGATAGAATTGAGGGGAAAACAAATCGCTTTTTCAGTTCCGGTTCAGTATATAAAATTGAAAATTCAATCGGAAGGTCAGAATTACGTAATCCGTTTGGAACAAGCACTTAAATTGTGGAATGAATGGGTGTCATGTTATAATGAATTTTATGGTTTGGACGGTGTTGAGGATGCGACATTTCCGAAGCCGGATTTTCCAATCAGGGTGGTAATGGATGTACATTTGATTACAGAACGTTACTCATATTATAATGATACCAATATAGAGTTGTTCATGACGGAAGAGTTAATTGATATGATAGCGGATCCGGAACAAATTAAGGCTGGTGCATTAAATACATCTCATGTGATAGGGTGGATGTATTTGAAAATGTTTACTCAGACTTATTGGCCGGAAAATGCTCCGACATCATTTAAAGATATGTATCTTCTCATGCCTAATTTCTATTTTTTGTATAAAAACGGTTGGTGGAGTAACCATGAGAATCCTGCCGTTTGTTTTTATAAATTATTTGGAAGAGATAATGTAGTTATAAATAGGCATCAATACAATTTGGATGTTAATGAATTTGATAATTTGATTTCATGGGCCAAGGCGGATAGTTGTAAAGTTTACAGTGATGGAGCGGAGAGAGCCAGTAATTCGGGCAAAGAACATTGGCCGGCAGCATTGACTATTTATTCTGCTATATTGAGCTATAAACAGGAAGATACGGGTAAGGATGGTTGGAAGTATTTTGCTTATCTTAATCGTTTCTTGACGGATCAAGGCCAAAATGCGTCTTTATTTAACCGTTTGAATATGCAGGATGCCATGTTAACCTGTCTGACTTCTTATTTTGAACGTGATTTTACTCCGTTGTTTGACCGTTGGGGGATCGAAGTTTCAGATGATAAACGCATGGAGGCATTGAAATGTAAACCGATAGAGAAAAGCATTTGGGAGTATAATCCATTGAAAGATAATGAAATTTCGGATTTTGATGGAAAAGTGTTTTATACACGGTCGGGCAAAACTCCTTTCCGGCATTTGCGAACAGAATGGACAACGGTGGCATATTCAGGGGAAGAGGAGGATTTGAAGTCTTCCAATTACGGCTATTATTATAAAGACAAGGTTAAGAAATATGATACCCCTTACAATTTGTTCGATGGCAATAGAAGTACGTTATGGACATCTTATTCTGATCCTTATGAGGAATATACTGATGAAAATGGAGATGTATATTATCCGTTTAAGATAGATAAACTTTATTATAATGCCAAGACTCCAGAATTTCCTTATTCCATTGTAGTACAGCCTGGTGGACAGCCAATAGATTTGGATGGCGTGTATATGGCATTCGGGTTTACGGAAGTGGCAGGTATTTATAATAAAGATGTTAAGGACTATGATAAATTTGGATTTAGTCCTAAGCACCTTATTGTGGAGGTGACTCGTACTCCATTGGAATATAATGATGTTGACACATTATATACAAATATAGAAAATGTACAATGGGAAAAAGTTTTTGATTCTGACAATGATCCAAAAGGAACCGATGAACAACAGTTTTGGGCTGACCGTAGTAATTTATTTTATATTGAATTTGATAGAAAGTTAACCAATGTAACAGGAATCCGCTTGGTTATGGATAGAGACAGCCATGTTGCAAAAGATCGTCCGGTAAATTTTCCGGTAGAGGAGAAACCGAATCGTCCGGAATTTGCAAATAAATATTTGAACAGAATACAGAAGATCGCTGAGTTTGGTACATTTTATTTTAATGAATGAGAAATATGATACAAAAGATAATGACATGGAATTTTCTGGTAGTGGTATTACTGGGGAATATATTGATATCATGTACGAAATATGATACACCTGAAATAATAGAAGAGGAAGGGGGAACGTCAGGACGTTCATCTATCAAGAAATATGTTCTTTGGGTTAATTTAGAAGGTGCTGGGGGTGGAGAGCTGGCAAAGAATGCCTTTCCGGATGATGGAGTTGTAAAGGGACTGTTACCACGTAGTCGGTATGCATGGAGCGGCTTGGAGGCAGAGCATGTCGATGATACGTATCTCCCTACAGCAGAACATGCGATAGCCACTGCTTCTATGCTGACCGGAAATATCCCGATGCGCCATGGTATAGCAGATGGAACTTATCTGTCAGAACAAGTCTTTGATCCTACCTATGATGAGGCTATGAAAGAGTATCCTGGATTTTTTCAATATATCGTCGATTATGATAAATCGATGAAGACATTGGCGATAACTCCTTGGAAAACACAGAATGAAAAGTTGTTGGATAAGGCAAGCTCTACTGTAACTACGGTTTCGGACGAGGAGACTCTGAATACGGCCTTGCAAAAAATTAGTGATGAAGATAATCGTGTTATTTATCTTTCTTTCCGTAATGTACTTGATGCAGCTCAGAACGGAGGAGGATGGAACTCGGCCAATACTCAATATGCAGATGCTATGCGTCAGATGGACGATTATATAGGCCAATTATTGGAAGCTGTTAGGGTACGTCCTGACTATTACTATGAGGATTGGCTTATTATAATTACTTCCAACCATGGAGGAACCAGTGATGGAAAATATGGTGGAATGTCTGTTGAAGAAAGGAATATGTTCGGGATCTTTTATTATGAACATTTTTCTAAGTCACAAGAAATGAATCCGGGACTGATTGAGGATGTATTGTGTTTTGATAAATCCTTTCAGGGAGTAGTAATTGATTCTATAACACGAACACCTAATTTAGAGGGAATTGAAACTATGCGACAGATTTATTCACTAGATTCATTGAATAGTGAAATGACGGTAGAATTTATTATGGCAGCTCGTCCTTCTATTGGACGTAGTTATGTTCCCGGTGATCAAGACGGAAAAAAAATTCTTGAAAAACTGCGTTGGTATATGAAACTTGATCATACTTATGCGTCAGCATTTGGCAGTTTTTATGATAAAAGTGATGGAACAAGCAGTCAGCGTACTTCGGCATTTCTTAATCCGATGATTCATACTTTTACTACGACGGTAAAATTTTATAATTCAGAAGGATATATTTCTACGGATTGGGTAGATGAGTTTGAAGATGAATGGGGGAATAAAACAGAAGGATATTTTAAGAAGACTTCCAAACGTAAAGGAAAAGTTGCTGTATATAGTTATTATGACGGATTAAAAAAAACGACGAAAGAAACGGATACTGATTTAGATTGGAATAGTACTGGATTTATTGACAACAATAATTTAGTTATTAATGGTGGTATGAATAATTTATGCCGTTATATTCTCGAATTACGAATTTGGAATAAAGAACTATCAGCAAATGAAGTGAAACAATACAGTAATAAATTAAAGTTGTCTCCAAGTGATCCGATGTATAAACATCTGATAGGGTACTGGCAGTTTTATAAAGGAGAAGAAGGACAATATCTGAAGGATGACTCGATTGTAGTCAATCAGATTAAGCAGGTGAGAAAAAGAGTAAGAGTTGATGGTGAGGAAGTAGAACAGGAAATACCTACTGAAGGACTTCGCTTGCGGAAGACAGTTACCCCAGACAGTAAGTATTATACTCATATAGAAAAGGATGATGTGAGATATATGACGATGACAAATACATTATATCAAACAATGGAGACTGAAGGTAGAATGATGGAAAGTGTGTTGCCGGTGCCGACTATCCTCCAATGGTTGGATATCAGTTTCCCGTTGGAAACCACTCGTGAGTCAGGAGCAAATGCTTTTAAGACTTCTAAATTAGATGGCGTGGCTTATCCGTGGGATGCGGAAAGTAACAGGGCTGTATGGCGTGGAATGATTTTAGGAGATTACTCCGTCGATTTGGAATGGAGAGATTATGAAAAATAATGTAGTGTGATAATTCATACAACTATTTTTGAGTTTTAATTAAAATCATTCAACCCTCGATTTTCTTTTTATAGATCCCCAGTAAGAGGATATAAAGAGAAGGTCGAGGGTTGTACTCTTTTTGGTGAGGGGGGCACTGAAAATGATTTTTTTGTAAATATTTCAGATAATAATCTTGAAAATAGTATTCTTGGTTATGAAAAAAAACTGTTTTGTCCGATTTTAAAGCTGTTTTTAATGCTAATGTGTTGATAATTAATAGCTTGTTCTGTCCGTTGTCTTTTTATTGTTTTCCTTTGATTTGATAACAGGATTGTTTAAGTTTGCATATCTGCTAATGGAAAAGAAACCACTTTCAGATGAGTTAATCTATATATAAACTTAAATTCTAGCATTATGGAACAGTTTTGTGTCTTTCTTTGGCAATGGTGGAGAAATTATGGAAATCATATTAAGGTGCTGAAGATATTATATGTATTTGCTTTTATATCTTGTTTCTTTACATTATTGAATTCTTGTATATATAAAAATGAACTAGAAATAATGCAGATAGAGAGTGGAAAAAATATCAAATACAAGATTTGCAGCTAATCTGTCGATTACATTTGAGGATGGTTCTATATCCAAAACTCTTGAATTTAATGAATTCTCTGTAAAGTGGAATTTCACATTATATACTTGGGAAGATTATTATGAATTTTCTTATTTTGATTATTCTATAAGAGGTAAAAGGGAAGATAAATATAAATTATTTGTTTCAGATGACGGTATATTTATGAAAGAAAGTCTTCGTCCAAATGCGCATTATTATGAAGGAGTTATTCCTGTAAATTTTTATCGTCCAGGTGATTAGAACCTATGAAACAGATGTATCTGAACTTTCTATTGTAATGGAATATCCTGATGAACGTGATATTCTGACTTCTTTTGTATATTATGATGATATGGAGAGTTGTTGGCAATCAACATTAAATGAGGGTTGTGAATATGGGTTTCCTATTTACTTGAAAGATGGAAAAATAGAAGCGGGAGAGCATGAACATGGAGATGTTTTGGAATGCCCTGATGAACCCGGAGAAATAGTGGTAACTACGGTTACTTATACATACGAAGATGAATCAGTGAATCCAACCCAAGAGGGAGCACAGTATTTAATAGGTCTTTTTCATACTCATCCTCCAGTAACAGGTTGTGACGGTGAGGTTAAAAGAAAATTAGGACCTTCTTCGGAAGATAAAGAAGAAATAAAGAATTATGAAATTATAGTACCGGGTTTTGTATATGATTATAAAGATGATTCTTTTAACTATATATATGGTGGTCATGATAAATATTTGAATTCAAAAGTCTATACTTATGGTGTGGAAAAACGAATTTATGCTTTAGATACTTATTCGGGGGATTTTTTTGATTAATAAGACAAATTCAAATTACTTTTAAAATGAGAAAATTATGAAAACAAAGAAATTGAAACATTTATGTGTATTGTTATGCATATTATATGGAATTACAGATGCTTTCTCTCAACAGAATGAAGCGGGAATATTTCAGGAATTATCTGCGATTCGTAAAGAAATGCTTGAAGATCGTTTTGTACTGTCTGTAGATCAAGGAAGTGAAAAGTATTTACCTGTATTGGAGCGGAAACTGCAGCAAGTGAATGCTCTATTGGAGGGGAAAGATAGTGGAGATATCAATTTATCTGAGGAATGCAAAGACTTATTTGACTGGAAACGACGCTTGTCCGGTGATGTAGATAAGTTCAGATTTCTGATTAAACCTGAAATAAAGGAAGTGACAGATAGTCTCAAGCTTATCTCTCAAATGGAAAATAGGAAAGAGTCAAATAAGTTGACTTACGAGTTGCTTGATAATTTTGAGAAACGATTGAGAAAAGAAGTTCTTCAGCGTTATAAAGGAAAAAATTGGATTGAAATGCAAGCAGCTATGGATTCTGTTTCTAAAATATGCCGTGCTGTTGGGGCGGTTGGAGCCCAAAAAACGGTTTATCATGGTAGTGAGGTGGTGAGGTCTGGCTATTCTAATTGGTGAAAATATTTGCAATTGAGAAAGAACTTTAATCATTATAATAGTATATGAAGGCAAAGATTAGAATGCTTTTATGTATGTTTGTTGGCATATTCGGATATTGTATGCTAACATTTGCTCAACCCTCTTTAGAAGAACAAAAAGTGAAAATAGAGCGTTGGAAAAGAGAGTTTAAATCTCTGGATAGACAGTATGTGCAAAATCATGTTTTGCATAATGGGGGCGGGCTTGTTGCTAAGCTCTCTAAAAAAAAACATTCCCGTGAACTTGCCCGATGGAGAGCTTTGTATGAAAAAACGGCGGCAGATAGGAAATTGGCGAAAGCAGAGTGGTTAAGATTGAAAGCTATTATTGTGACCACTACAGATAGTGTGGAAAAGGAGAGATTGATGAGTTTAGAGCATGATTGGCTCTGCGTATACCAAACATTCAATGGTAATTGCCGTACTGCTCTAACTTTTATGGCAAGGTTAGATACTGATCGGATTTTAGTGGCAGATGAACAAACTCTCCGAATAGCCAAACGACTGAAAGCACAGGAAAAGATATTTCCTAAGGGGCAAGAGAAAAAGATGAAGGCTGTACAGGTTGAGATAAGAGATAATTACATGAACCCTTTATATCAGAAAATGGCTCTCGTACCGGATTCAGTTTCCGAAAGGGATGCTCAAATAGATTCGTTACACCTGATCCATAGAGCTTTGATGTATTATAAGAAAGCTTCTTTGCCTGATGACTAAAGTTAATCCATAGAGATACAGTAAAATATAACTGCCCTTCACTTTTTCTCTGCTACTCCTTATAGATGGGTGAGAACGGGTGAAGAGTGGGTAGCATATAATGAAATATTATGGATGGGGTCTGCCATTATCCCCATTCTGTTGATTTATTTGTTTACGGTGTTTGTGCGTTTCTTTTTTGTTCCAAACGAACTGAAGCTATAGGCGAGGTGTGCCATAAAATAGATGGTAGATGTATTTGTTTCACTGTCAGTAATCGTATTTTCTGAAATACTTCTCCTGAAATCTTCATTCTGACGCAGGATATCGTAAAAATTAAGGCGGACGGTCATTCTCTTCTTTTTCAATAACTGCTTGGAGATTTGGGCATCCCATGTGGTTCGCGTATAATCGCTTTTACCCCCATATCCCCGTCTGACTCGGCTATCTACTTCGGTTGACAGTTTAATGTTCCAGGGAAGATTGAAGTTCGCATTACCGCCTATTTCATAATCAAACGTCTCTCTTCGCTTGTCGCTGTTGATGGAATGTGTTGATTTACCATACCTGACGCTTGTGGAGATTCCGAAATCATAGATCTTCGTGCGATAATTCATCTTCAGTCGTTCGGACAATCGCAGGTTGGTAGTGTTGCTCCTGACTGCCGATTTCTTTTTATCTACCACGGTGTATCCGATGGTATTGCTGTACGAATGGGTCAGGAAGGAGCTGACTCTAAAATTCTTCTTTTTTCCAAAAGATGAAGTGAGGGTGACCGAACCGTTCAGTCTCCAGTTCCCGTTTACATTGACAGGCAATGTGGTGCGCACACCGGTCATTTCATCGTAAGTGACTATTCTTGTAATGCTGTTCAACGTATTGCTGTAGGTAAGTCCGATGTTCAGACTAGTGAAATGTGCGGGCAAGTAGGTTCTGAAAGTCGTCATAATCGAGTTGTTGAATGTTGATTTCAGGTCAGGGTTACCGGTTCGGATATTTAAGGGGTCCGAAATATCTTTTACCGGTTGTAGATCGTTGATACTAGGCTGCACACTTCTTCCGCGATAATTGACATTCAACGTTGTCTGCTTCGTGAAGTTATATCTGAATGTGACATTCGGAGCATAGTTCAGTACATTTCTTGACTGACGTTTGATGGTACTGTCCTGCACATAGCTTCTGTTGTCCGTTTGTTGCGCTTCCAGGTTGATGCCAACCAGATAGAAATAACTGGGGCGGACAGTCCGGAAAGAAATCCCGGCGGTGTGAATGGAATTAATATTCTCATAACAGTTGCTATGCGCAGTGTCCGGGTATTGATAATAGTCGTTGTTCAGCTCATCCCAATTGTACGCATACCTTTCAGAACGGCTGGTGTTATTCCTGTAGCTGTATTTTATCTCCAGAAAACGGTTGGTGAATACAGGCTCCAGATAAGAGAGTTGCACGCGATACCTGTGGCTGTTGTTTGCCCCGTCTATCCATTGATTCTGTACCTTGGCACTGTCGCCGTACTTAAAGTAAGAAGTGCGGGAAACGGAGTTGCGGTCTGAATGATTATTCGTCAAGTCGTAATCGACAATCAACGTGAAATTCCGGCCTTTCCTGGCAAACTGTCGGTTGACCGTCAACGTACCATTTGTGGAGAAGTCCTTCGCTTTTTGTCCGTCAGAGGCTTCTTTCCGGTTGATGGGTGTGTATCCGTCATCCTGCGTTTCCGACCCGCTTTCCGAGCTGCTATGATTGTTTGAATAGCTGACGGAAGGACGGAAAATAAGGCTTGTCCGGCTATTGACTTTCCAGTCTAGACGGAGCGAGGTGGAAAAACGGTTTGTTCTGCTATCGGAATTGCTGTTTTGCTGCGAGAATTGCGAAGTAGAGTTATCCATAAACTCTTCCGTGCTTCTCCTGCTCCATGTATGACGCTCATTTCTCTGATAATCGACGCCACCACCATATTTTATTTTCTTACTGGTGTGCGAATAATTGACGCCGGTTCGTTTGACCGCTTGGATGCCATTGTCATTCATATTGGCAGTAGCCGAAACATTGTCGGCCTTATTGAAGCGGTTGATGTTGGCTCTTCCCTCGTAGCGGTCGTCATTGCCATATCCTCCTTCGAAGTTTCCGTTCCATCCTTTTTTCATTCCGGGCTTGATGACGAGGTCGAGCACTATACTTCCGTCTCCGTCATCAATACCTGTCAGGGCCGCCATATCGGTCTGCCGTTTGTAAGTCTTGAGTCCTTCTACTATTTCGGCAGGTAAATCCTTCAGAGCATTGATGTTATTCATGAAAAATTCTTCACCATCCATGATTATTTTGGTGATTGTCTGTCCGTTGATTGTCAGTTTCCCCTCTTCATCTATATCTGCTCCGGGAAGTTGCTTCACCAGTTCTTCCAGCATCGAACCTTCAGGTACGGGGAAAGCGGAGGCATTGTAAATTGTGGTGTCACCGGAGATGACGACAGGTGGTGCCTGTGCCGTGACCAGTGTTTCATCCAGCACGATGACGTCCGGACGAAGGCGTATCTCTCCCACATGAACGTCGGACGAGTGGGAAGGTTTAACCTTACGATATTCCGGCATTAGTCCGGTATATGACACCTTCAATAAATAAGATCCGGTGACCACTGAAATGGTGAATTTTCCGGCAGCATTGCTGACTGTTCCTTTCATATAGATACTATCAGGAAGGGAATATAGCCGGATAGTGGCATTTTCAACCGGATGGTGGGTGTCTTCATCCATCACGATTCCGTCAATGAGAATCGGCTTTGACTGTGCCCATAACGGAGCATATCCCGTATACAGGATAAGGCAGGTCAATAATATATGGAGAAAACCTTTCATGGCATTTGCTGGTCATTTACTGTTACGTAAACACTTATTTCTTTTTCTTTTCTGTTTCGAATATCCTCAAAGGGGGAATCTCCTCCAAACGGAGCGATTGTTTTTCATTTTTGGCGTAATAAATGTATTCAATGTGCTTAGGAACACGTAGAAACCTCTCTCTTGTCTTTTCGCTTTTCCGGATAGATAAACTGGCGGAAGATTCATAGGTGATCAATATCAATGAATTCCCCCTGCATATCCCTTTCACATGTGTCAAATACATGTTTTGGGGATTTTGGGTTTCTATATTTAGTAATCTGGTCTTGGGGTCGTAACGTAAAGACACGCTGTAATTGTTCTTATATGGTTTGCCGCTGAACGTTATTGCTATAAAGGCTACACAGAGGAAAACGATCAGTGCGATAAGAGCAGTTTTCTTTTTTATATTCTTCATCATATCCATATTTTTCATGATTTACTGGATTTTACTAATATTCTATGTAATATAGTCTAATCGCATTAGAACGGTCAATAGGCTGCAATTCATCCAGACGTTTCACTTTGTTCCTGTATTTCACATATTCAATTCCATCAGGAACGCGTACAAAACGTTCCCAAGTCTGCTCACTATTTCTAGAAACTAAATAAGCAAACTCCTGATAGATATCTAGCTTCAATGTATCATCTAGTTGAGTCGTTTCTACGCGAATGACAAACATCGGTAAATGTTCAAGAGGACTGACACGTAATAGTTTCATTTCGGGTGTGTAACATATGTCCATGCGAAAAGGCAGATTCTTGTAAGGTTTACCTATCACGAACAATAGTATAATAAATAATGCCGCGAACACGGACAGGGTAATGAGACAACCTTTGTTTTTCATGGGTAACTTTTTTGTGAATAACTTGTTTCTTTTGTTTGCAAAGGAAGCTGTTTTATGGATATAGCTCAAATCACGGACGTATACAAATGCGATGATTAGCGTATACAAATGGTGTTACGGTAAGAAAAATGTTCAAAAATCATTCAGTAGTTTGAATATGAATCAAAATGCTGCCTCTATTAAAATATTACAAATAAAGGCTATTGATGTAATCCGTGAAAGAATTGCACTCTACATTCATCTTCTTTTTTAATCGACCGCGTCTTACTCGAAATGAAGACATTTTAATATTTAGAAATTCTGCAATTTCAGCATGGTCTTTCTTAGTACGCAATAGAAAGATGATATGAAAATCGTCTTCCGTTAAAGAAGAATAGTTACTACGTAATTTTTCAGCGAAATGGTTTTGTGTCTTATTTATCCAATTTTCCAACTCGCTCCAATTTCCATTTCCCGCCATTTGAAACGCTTCTTCAAAATTGGTGTTTTCTGAAGCGCTGTTTTTTTTCAAGTATACTTCTGTTTGCGTTTGCTTTTCTATCTGCTGTATCTTATTCTTATCACTGCTCTTAGACTTTGATTCTCCTTTGAAATACTTAGTCCATAGTAATAATAAAATTAATAGCATCATTGACGTTATTACCACGATTTCGGATTGAGCGTATATGATGACCAAAAGGAGAATACAGAATGCAATTAATATAACTACCACCATAATGATTACCAAAGAATTATCACATTTTTATATTGTAGATTTATCCTTCACCTTTTCTCCGTATCCCTCGCCCAGAAGGGGAAAGCGAGTGAAGGGGGAGAGGTTCACCCTTTCTTTCACTCGAACAGCTTAGCAGGATTGATACTTAGAAAATCTTCTACTTTCATGCCTCCCTCTCCAACCACTATTGTTGCGTATGGGTGATACATTTTTCTGATTTCTTCGAGCCCTGCATTGTAGGTTTCGCTATTGCTTTTTACTTCAATCGCTACTATACGGCTTTTCTTTTTCAGTATATAATCTACCTCTTTATCTTTTTCCCGCCAGTAAAAAACATCATAGTCACCGATGAAAGCATTGGAAATAATATGTGCACCAATGGCAGATTCAAAAATCCGTCCCCATTCTTTCCTGTTCAAGATGGCTTCTTTGTATGTTAAGTCGCTATACACTGTTTTCAGTGCATTATTGTATACTTGGAATTTGGGGGCACTTGCTCTTTGGCGTGATTTGTCCATAGCGAATTTTTGCAGTCCGGTAAGTAGCCCGCTATCACCTAATAAATTCAGATAACCGGCTAGCGTGGTCGTATTTCCCGCATCTTGCAGTGAGCCGATCATCTTTGTCAGAGATACGATTTCTCCTGAATAGGACGCCCCCAGTTCAAATGTCTGTCGCAATAAGGCGGGTTTTCCAATGGGAGAATCATATAAGATATCCTTGTTGATAGTAGCGTCAATAATTGCTCCGTTGATGTATTGACTCCATCGCTCTTCGTCCCCAATCAGAAAAGCGGCACCGGGATAGCCACCGAAATAAACGTATTGCTCCAAAGAGATTCCGAATGCGTCACGCATTTCCGGATAAGACCAGTGCGTCATTCTGATTTCTTCGAAACGCCCCATCATGGAGTCCGATAATCCTTTCTCTAACAAAACACGTGAAGAACCGAGAAGAACTACTTTTATATTGATATCATTGAAGGTGTCCGCATCCCATTCTTTCTTGACTACTTCACTCCAATTTTTTATTTTCTGGACTTCATCGATGACTAGAATAAATTCAGGTTTGTTTTCTACCCTCATTTGTATTCTTGCCGTATTCCAACAGTCTGAAATCCACCCTGTTTGTGTCGCAGGGACATTGTCGGCAGAATAAAGTTGGAACGGCAGTCCCAAGTCTTTAAGAACCTGCTTCACAACCGTTGTCTTTCCGACTTGCCGAGGACCTAATACCACTTGCAAAAAATGCCGAGGTTCTTTTAACCTTTTTATAATCGTTTGATATTGAGCTCTTTTATACATCTCGTTCTGATTTACTCAATGCATTGAGTTATTTTACTCAATGTATTGTTGGTTTTTACTCAATGGCATCTACAAATATAAATAATTTATTGTTTTGTATTGCCTTTATATTCTTATTCTTTGTATTTCACGGCTACCGAAACCCTGTAATTGCCCGGAACGGGTGTATAAATAGGTTGGTGGGTAGTCCCTTTGTTTTGCAACTTCTTTTCTGCAATTAGTCTTTTAATATGGCGGTATGCAGTAATTTGTGTCATTCCGCAGAGGTACTGGAAGTCTTTTCGGGTGATGATCTGGTTTTCCGCAAAATACTTTGTCAATTCCATATCTATCTCTACTTCGGAAAGTCCGGCAGAATGCGGCCTGTACTTCGAACGGTGGAATTCCATATCGGAAAGTTCGGCTTTCAGTTTCTTATCTGCTTTGAATTTGATTGCTTTCAGTTTTACTTTATGCACTCGCTTGTCTTTAGGATCCCGTATTTCTTCTTCGCAGGAAAGAGTTACTTGTAGATACCCCAATCCGTCGATATGCACCTTTTTCCCTTCTTTAAGGCATTGTGCCACTTCGTATTTCAGTTCTTCCAAAGTTGCTGTCACATCCGACGGGCTTAATGAACAGCGATCGTGAATGCGGTAAACCAATTTTTTCGTATTTACTGTTTCATAACTAATCGGACGCGCATGATATCTTACCTTGTTTTTCTTCTCCTTCGGCATCGGAGTCTTATATAGCTCAAATTGTACTGCCATAGTCTTTCTTTTTCTTTAGATGTTTGTAGATTATCTTCCTGATATTCCTAAATTATCTTCTTGATATTTATTACTTATCATTGCTGTGATAAGTACTTATCATTAATATGATATATGCATGTCATTACTGTGATAAGATATTATCATTATTGTGATAAACTATAAATGTCCGCACCAAAGATAAGGTTTAATTAGGAGATAAACAAGAAACAATAAGGTAAAACGCCAAGTTCATTTTTATAAAAATGAAGGGATTAAAAAGTTGTAAATCCCATATTTCGGATATTATATTCGCATCCATTAAATACTAAAAACGAAATTTTATGGATAAGAAAAGTGTGTTGTTTTCATTATGGCAGAAGTTTGTAAACCGCTTTTATAAAAGCGGAGAGTGTGAAGGATTACTGGAAGACGCATCAAAGCCTTCGGTTAGTTATTATGAAGAGCCTAAAGAGAGAAAGGGGCTCAAAGAGAGGGATTCGCTTTCTAAAACGAAACAGTTGGCTGAAAGTGTAGACCTTTTCTTGAAATCTCATTATGATTTCCGTTATAATGTTCTGACAGAAGAAACAGAGTTTCGTTTGTTGGAACAGATGAACGAGGGATTTCAGCCTGTCAATCAACGTGTGTTGAATACGATCTGCCTGGAAGCGCATGAGGCCGGTATTGCATGCTGGGATCGTGATTTGTCGCGTTGCATTTATTCCACCCGCATAGCAGAATATCATCCTTTCAGGCTGTATCTGGATGAATTGCCGGAGTGGGATGGGATAGACCGTGTGTCTGCATTGGCACGGCGGGTTTCGGAAAACTCGTTGTGGGAAAAAGGATTCCGCATTTGGATGTTGGGGATGACGGCACAATGGATGGGAGTAATGGGCGACCATGCGAATAGTGTAGCTCCCTTGCTCATCAGTACGGAACAAGGATATTTTAAATCTACTTTTTGTAAGTCTTTACTTCCCCCTGTGCTTCGGCGTTATTATATGGATAAGGTGGATTTGACAAGTCAGGGAAATGTGGAACGTAGACTGGCAGAGATGGGGCTTCTTAATTTGGATGAATTTGACAAGTTTTCTCCTGCAAAAATGCCTTTGTTGAAGAATCTGATGCAGATGGCTTCATTGAGCTTGTGCAAAGCTTATCAGAAGAATTATCGCGTCTTACCGCGAATCGCTTCTTTTATCGGCACGTCTAACAGGAAAGATTTGCTCACTGATCCAACTGGTAGCCGCAGGTTTATTTGTGTGGAAGTAGAGCGCCCTATTGATTGTGAAGCAATTGAACATGAACAACTTTATGCACAATTGAAAACGGCAATCCTGTCCGGTCAACGTTATTGGTTTACGAAAGAAGAAGAACAGGAATTGCAAAAGAGTAATCTGTCGTTTTACCGTCAGGGACCAGTGGAAGATGTGTTGCGTGCTTGTTATCGGTCGGCAGAAAAAGGAGAGGAGAGTGAACTTCTTTCAGCGGCTGATATATTTCAGTGTCTAAAAAAGAAAAATCCTGCGGCTATGCGTGGTGCAAATCCGGCAAGTTTGGCGCAAATATTGGTAGCTGTGGGGATAGAACGTAAGCATACTAAGTTTGGAAATGTGTATCGGGTAATATCGGTTTGAGGAGTGTGAAGTTGGTGGTGAAGGGGGCTCCTTCACCCGCTATTGCCTTGTAGAAAGGCGTTGTGAAGGGTGAAGGGATTTTATCTATTTTGTCTAGATTGAATGTCTGATTGAAAAATGAACTTTTTTGAATGATATGAATACTTATTAGAGTAGTATTTTCAGGATATTTGCACAATAATTCTAATAAACAACAATATTGTACACTTATAAAATTTTGAAAAACAAATGACATTTGATTATTGGAGTAATATTGTTACAGCTAATGTGTATTGGATGCACTTGGTATTAGTAATGGTTATATTAGTTGTTTTTTATAGGCAATATAGAGAAATACATATAAGAAAAGAATGTGAGTTATTGGCAAGAATAGAAATCGAAAAAATTAAAAAGGAGCTTGTAAAAGAAATAAAAGCTAAAAATGACTTGGAAAGGGAGGTGAAGCGTTTTCGGTTGATTTTTAAAGGACTCCCTTTAGTTGTGAATAATGTAATTACAGAGTCTGATGTTGAGGCGTTTCATTTTTATATATTATTGAAGAATACTTCTACTATAATATTAAACTGTTCAGTAGAAGAATGGAAAAAACTTTTTTATTTTTCGGATATGGTTTCAGATCGCTTTTATTCGCGTTTATTGTATGCATATCCACAGCTGGGACAGAAAGAATTACGTTTGTGTTGTATGATTCGTTTGAGGTTCTCCAATCGGGAGATTGCAACTTTACTAGGTATTAAGGAAGAATCCGTAATAAGGAGTAAGAATAGACTAAGAAAACTATTAAATGTAAATAGATATCAGACACTATATGATTTGGATGAATATATAATAAGATATTGACAGAAATGAAAACGTGGTAATTGGGAAGTGTTTTTTTAGGTTCTTATGATGAGGTGATACCATTCCTGCTGAAGAACATAATTTCTTTGTCCAACTTTTGGGATGTATTTGAATTTAAATTATTGAATGATAGTCTTTTCTGTTGTCCGGCATATTTTTCTCTTTTTTATGATTTTACGAAGAAAAAAGGCTTATTTTTGTATATAGAAATTCTTAATGCAATCGCTTGGTTAACTAATTTATAAAAAATACTATATGCATCCTCCTTTAACAAATTGTGATGAGACAGTTTGGAGAAAAACTGGTCCGTCTTATGAAGACAATAGTAATTATGATAAACTGGAATATGCTGTTACTGCAAATATGTAGATATTACTATAAGTTTATTAATAACTTAAACAACAGGAATATGAAAGAGATGATCTTTATCTTTAATTTATTGGTTTTGCTTTCATGGGGCGGTAGCGGTGTGTATGCCCAAGTTCCGCAAAAAATCTCAGAAGAATACAGAACGTTGGATCGTGAATTGTATAAAGACGAGCGCGGTGGCATGTCATACGAAGTATTGCGGGGTAAATATTTGGAGAAACTTACTCGATTAAAAGAGCAAGCGGACGCTTTAATGAGTACTCGGAGCGGTGATGATAAAACGCAAGAGAAGAAAGAATTAGTGAAATGCCTGAAGAGGATGGAAAATGACATTTTCAAACTGACGACTGCGCAGGAACTGCTAAAACAACCGCGTACAAAATTGGTGGCGGATAGTTTGAGGGCTACTACGCAGGACTCTGAAGGTTATAAAAAGAGTTCTCAAATCATGGAGAATTATCAAAATACGCTGATACGGGAGGTGCTGGATCGTTACCCTGGAGAAAACAATGACAAGATTCGGAGAGCGGCGGTGGATTCCGTTTTCACTATCATGAGGGCTTTGCGCACCGTTCCTCGGAAACCTGTTAGAAAGACAATCAAATTATCGAACGGGATGATGAAGGTCGGCCATCTCGTGTATGCTATCTCTGCTTTGGGGGATTGAATGAAGCGGGAAAGAGTGTTGGAATTGAAATAAAGTAAATCTTTTATAGTAGACGTTCGGGTGAATGGGCGGGTGAAGGATGCCCCTTCACCCGCTATCGCCTTGTGGTAGAGGGTTGTGAAGGGGAAGGAGAATTTGATTGTTTCTGAATCTGTTTTTGTTATTTTCGGAAAGAGTGATTTCGGCAGCTTCCAATCCTTTTGAAGTTGCTTTTAACGTGGACTTCCCTTTGGTCCCGTCGTTTTGCAATACGATAAGGTATTTACCGTAAAATGCTTTCCGTTTATTGTCTTTGAAACGTTCCATTGAGTAAGGAGAGCCGTTGTCTACACCTGCGATAGAGGTGTTTCCGCTGACTTCAAAGCGCACAAGGTTATCGGCATTCGGACAGAGTGTTTCGTCTTTATCCAGTATTTCTACTGTGACGAAACTCATTAGCATCATAAATCGATTCTGTAATCAGAGTTTAAGAGAAAAGTTTTTAGTAAAAGTTTCTCCATAAAACTCATGTCTTTCGTCGTAATATTGTAATGTACCGTTGCAACTCCCTATCAGTTCATTCGTCTCTTTTAAGAACAAGAAATGAAGCTTACCAGAGAAATGGCTGAATGCCAAAGGAGAAGAGGGTTCATATTTTATGATGTATACCTCTTTGTTCAGTGAATTATATATGTACCAAACTACACATTCCAAATATGCAGTCTTTTTTTGTACGCTTTGATATATTATGGCCTTTTGCTTACAATACCGAATATGTTCATCTATCTGAATCGTTTCCTCATTTAGCCAATTGAGTGTTGTGTCAGTACGTGTCATTAATTGCACAACGAACAATTCACCTTTATGTTTCGCATATTTTCCAGCTTCTATAGAATCGCAAATAACCCTTATGTCATCATAAAGCTTCTGTCGTTTCTCTTTAGATATATTTTCATTCAAAAAAGAATAATTTATCTTGTATATTCTGCTCATTGTCATCCACAACTGGTATTCTTCTGGCGTTGTTTTAGTTTTTATCCATTCCGGTACGGAATATAAGGGTGCAACAGAGTCTTCTTGTATGTTTGCGTCTTGGGCTACAGCATCTACAGATATATTTACTATTATAGTAATGAGTATATATTTAAAAATGAGTCTCATACGTGAAATTATTATCTCCTCTATTAACGGGGCGGTTAAAACAATTATTTTAAAATTCAATGATCAAGTTTACAATTTGGCATTATAAAGCTCATTCTATTTCTTCTTCATATCTATACCTCCTTTACTTTCAATTAATTAGTTTTATCACAATACAAACACATTTCTCTTTTAATAGCTCTGACAATATCCGAGTCTACCTTCACCGGCTTCTCTATAATGAGATGCGCCAGTCTGTTTGCTTCCTTTTCATTTTTCATTTTTTTATAAACATAATGCAATCTATAAAGCGGAACGAATCGTACGGGACACATCTTCGCTGCTTTCTCCAGATAGTGCTTGGCCTTTTCATATTGTTCTAAGCCAATCAGGGCTTCAGCCTGCAACAGTTCCAAATCATAATCCGCCCAATACTTTCGGCAGGCAGAAACCGTTTTCAGACAATCATCATAACGCTTGGCAACGCAAAGCTCGGCGGCATAGTTGTACAAGAAGTATGGTTCTTTGCCTAAAGTCGCCAACAGGTGCTGATAATGTGGAAGCATACTGTATGTTTGTCCACGGAGTGACAAACGTGATATTCTTTTCCATTCCTTTTCAGCCTTTATTCTGTTTCCGACAGTAAAAAGCAGAAATACACTTGCGACCAGCAAACAGATCGCAATGGCTTTCTTTATCATGCTCATTTGTGAGAAACGCAGATTACCACAACCTTTTCTTATTAACACGCCAATGCTCAATACGGTAATAATCCAAGGAAAAGGATACGTGAAGGGATAAGAAAATGAGGAAAAAACAGCGACCGATACTAAAGCCAACAAGGAAACAAATCCTTCCTGTGATGGATGCCGCCTATAACAATAGACTAAGAATATCGCCAAAGCCAGCAAGCATCCCAAACCTATTACTCCAAACTGTACGCTGATAGAAAGAAATTCATTGAACGGATGCTTCACATTATCCGCTAACATGGTGAACTGACTGTTCGGATGCTCTTCGAAATACTTTGCCTGATAGTCCATATAGTGAGCTTCGAATGCTCCGATGCCGTGTCCTGTAATAGGTTTGTCTTTTATTATTTCCCATGTACACTTCCATATCAGTAGTCGCCCGTCTGCAGAATCTTTCTTCCATTGATAGATGGCATTGAAAAGAAGAATGGCACTGGCAAGAAAAAGTATCAGACTGAAACAAAATCCAATAATAGCTTTTCTTCCATGAAGCTTTTTCACATTGTAATAAACGAAATGAACAATTGAGACAATTGCAATACAAAGTAATCCTGTGCGGGATTCGGACATCAAAATACCGATGGAGATAATAAGCATTGCAAACCAACCGCCCCATCGTATACTTTTAGTATTTGTGTCAAGTAAGAAATAGACCGTGAAAGGTAGTCCTGCACACAAACTTCCTGCAAATCCGGCGGGATTGTCGAAACTACCGGTTACTTTGTATGTGGCAGAGGAAGGGGGTAAGATATTGCAAAATTGCAAGATTCCATATCCAGCCTGAAGAACACATAATATGAGAATCATTGCATTTAGCATTTTCATATTGCAGACATATTTTTTCCCAGCCAATAGCATAACTGAAAAAACAAGTCCTATTACTCCTAATCCTATAAATACGAAAAGCCATTTAGGAAAAATTTGATTGTCAGTAAAGGCGGATGAATTTACAAATAAACTACCTGTGCACAATATACTAAACGAAGCTATCAATAGATAATTCAAAATTGGTAAGAATCGCCATCGGGTCTTATATATAAGTGTTTTACTCATTGAATTGCACCTTTATTCTGTTTCTTGCTTATTAATTCTATTTTCTTGAATAAATAAAATGCCAACAAATAGAAAGGGATGAAATACAATAAAGAATGAAAAAACCAAAAAGCATTGATATACAGAGCATATTCTCTGTGGTCATTGTAGTCTATGAAAAACGTATAGACATACATAGCAACATGTGAAGCTGTCTGTATCATCATCCATGAAATGGTTACTAATTTAATTGGTTTTCCATGACGTATTCGTATGTAGCAAACCAATAGATATGAATACAAGATTATAATAAGTAATATACTTACTATTATACGCGCCGTGGCGTAAATGGGTGGTTCTTCCTTAATTTGCTGAGCTATATAATCAAATGGCAAATTGGGCGTCATATTTAAAATGATACTCCATAAATAATTAATGATGGGGAGTGCCCATAATAGGCTATATGTAAGACGGTTCATTGCTTTCTGAATTTTAGTTTACTATAAATTTATATTCAATGCTTGTAATTCGTAAGAAGCGAAAATTGAATATCAATATTCGGGTATGGCCCCGATATCATTACTTATCCATTTAGTTGTTTAATGAATATCCGTAATCGCTCCCTTTCGCTTGTCATTTGTCAAAACAAATAGTTATCGGCTTATCCTTGATAATTCCTTAGAAATGGAGGATTACTGATATTCATATTTCAAAATTTATACTTTCATCATTCACTATTCGGCTTTACGTTTTTACGTCTTTTATATGATTTAATAATTATATAAAAGACACAGCCAATAATAGGGAAAGAAAGAATTATAAAGATATTCAATATCTTATTCCATACATTGACTTTATCAGTTATTGCAAAACCTACTGCTATTAATGAGAAAGTATATATTATGCAAGAAATAGCATCCCAATTTCCTAGTATGAAGCCTAAATCATTTTTCATAAATTTATACTTGTTCAGTTCCTTTTATAGTAAAAGATTGTCGAGTCATCTCAATCCACTGCAATTCTAAAATAGCATACCATTTAATAGTTCCTGTTATTGCATAAGAGATGCTTGAAGATCCTAACCAACTTGCTGCTCCACTATCTTGAGTCCAAGAAGAAAAATACCAAGTGTTGGAATTTTTGCTGGAAACAGAAATATCTCCTTTACCTTTTTGGGCCCAGGTAAGATCAATAATTATTTGATAGTCTCCATTAGCATCCAATTCAGCAGTGAAAGATTTTGATCCAGCTTGCCCTTTATCTGTATCATCGGTGTTATCGCTATCGTCAGTATCGCCTCCATCAGTATCGCCTCCATCAGTATCACCGCCATCAATATCACCGCCAGTACCACTTCCTCCAGTACTACCTCCTCCAGTGCTACTACCACCCTCGGTTCTAGTTTTTATTCTTATAATATTTCCTTTGATGGAAGGGAAGTCATTAAATTTTATACTGTTTATCTCTTTTATAAATTCATCCAGTTCTGTTTTATCTTTAAGGATTAATGGACGTATCCCTTTGGGGATATCTGTACTTGAAATAACTTTTACTGTAATATCACCGATAGCATCGTTTGTAAAAGATGTAGACTCAATATATTCTTCCTCGCTACAACTACCAAGCCCTATTAATAATGTAAAAAGAGCCACTGCCCAAATAAGTTTTTGTAATTTCATATTTTAAATGTATTATAATTAATTAAATGTTACAACGCGTCTTTAAAATCAAAAGACTATTATTCAAAAAATGTTTTCTCTGTTTTCTTTTTTTCCTCCTTTTTCCTTTCTATCCAACTCCTGCAAAACTACAGGTTTATGATCCTTCACATCGCACAGCTTGAACAGGTTTTCTTGCGATCGTTCAATGTTCACCCATTCTTGTGCTACTTCGAGTTTCAATTCATAATCGGTTAACTCTTTCAATATGTCCTTCCGATTTGAATTGTTGACCAATTCATATTTTTCCAATACCGGTATTCGTTTCAATGCGTTTTTTTCTGCCTGTATCCTTCGTTTAGCGACCAACAATTTGTCAATGCGTTCCATTGTAAGAATGGGGACGATCAACTTACATTCCAAACCCCTATCAGAAAACTTTTCTTTCTTTGCTTTCTTTTGTTGACGGACTTTCAGGTAAGTGTTGTATGTTGCCAGCAATGTATCCAATGTGTTCTCGTCCAAATTCAGACTTAGCGTATCCCGTTTCAGGATGATTTCGCGAATCATGGACCATGACGGGAGCTGCTTATAAATTTCCACCCTTTGCACATCTCGAGGTTTCAGAGCCTCGTAATGAGCTTGTGCTTCTTTTATTTTTTCCTTATTTCCATAGTCTTTCCAATAGCTGATGATAGCCTGTTGTCCGCTTTCAAACCGGAATAATGGCTGATAGAGCTTTGCGCTGTCCATATCCGCACGCATCAAGTAGTTTCTTTTCAAGTCTGTGAGCCATTTCTTTACAGTTTTTGATGTTTTTTCCTGATTCTCCAGTTCATAATAAGTCAGGTATTTGGCATGAGTCAAAATGCTGTCGGCTTTACGCTGTTCAATGGCGCGGATGTCTTCTTTCTTTTGTTCTTTCATACGTTCCAAGCGGTCACTTTCTTTCAATAAATGATCCACTTGTTTAGGAGTCAGATGCAAGGCCTCTTTTTGAAGTACGACCTTTCGCAGGCGTGAAGAACTTCGTGGTATCATTTTCAATTTGTAGGCATTGAATTCCAGGGATGAAAGAATATTTCGCAATTCTTCAACTGATGTGCGGAAATAGATGCCGAGTGTGTCGGACAATCCTGTTTGATGCAGGGCTAATGCAGCCAAACTGTCTTGCTGCATAAAGTGCGTGCCCAGTTTCATTTGAGTTACTTCACTGACAGGTGTAATGGAAATGACCTCGTGGATTCGTTGCACGATGTGTACAGGAAAGTGGTTTATTGCAGATTTACTGACTTGTCCCATTCCTGCATTGCTCCATAAGGACATAAGTCCTGCTAAAACCAATCGATAGATATAAACTTTCATCATACTTATTCTATTGCTTATTATACAATAATTAATTACCACCAGTACCGTGTCCCGTCTTGCATAATGATGAACGGTCGTTCCTTATCTACGGAATACTCTGGAATCAACCGGAAAAGGACATTGTCGGGAGCATTTTCGAAGAAGATGGATGTTTTGCCCTCTTCCGCAATCTGTGTTCCTAATGATTTCCAGACTTTGTCCCAGTAAAAAAGTTCATACTCCTTGCCGGGGCGGAAGATAAGGTATCCGTCTTGTTGCTTGATTTCTACCGTACGCCGATGAACAGTGTCGGGAGTCAATTGCAGTTCGTGGTTGTAGGCATGCACTTGTGGATATCCCGCTTGAACCACTCGCCCATGTTTGTAATAGACAGGCAAAATGACAATTCCTTTCGGCATATTGGAAAAAGTGACTGAATCGCCTCTAACTTCGCCCCACCATGCGGGACGCCATTTGCCCCAATTGAAGATGTATGCATAAGCAATATCCGCTTTGGGTACATCGGGAGATAGTCCGACAGTTACATCGGAGGATTCCCACCATTGGGGAGTAACATCTTTATAATTGAGTGTACGCAAATGACAAGGTGGAATATCCTGCCAGTCCACTTTGGCAGCGAGAACATCAGGCTGCTTGGAATAAGTGGTACGAAGCACCTTCGCCGGTTCACGGTTCATGTTACGATTGACAATGGTATTGTTTGTTACATCCAGTCTGATAGGCTGCATCCGTTTGTCGAATACAGTGTTAACAAAATGTGATCCCATCGAAGTAGCCCACCACGGGACTACATCGTATGCCGCAGGAATACCTTGCGAACGGAGGCTGAATACTTGTAGAGCAGCAATATCTTCGCATGCTCCCCGTTTGCGGAAGAGCAGTTGCAGGGCGGAAAGGCGTGAAAGCGGTTCATCCTCAATCAGCGGTTTCTGTCCATAAGAAGAGGTAAACCACAAGCGGTAGTCCATGCCGACATACTCAAGTACACGCTCCAAAGGTTTATTCTGCAAGCTGTCGGTCATCCATCGGTATTTCTGCCGATACGTTTCGCGCCAGGCTTCCAAGGGTTCTACCGTGACACGATAGGGCAGGATGTATTCGCAGAAGTCTTCAAAAGGAATTTCTTTGAACTGGGAGCTACGCCACGCCTCGAAAGCCTGATTGACATTATCAATAAGGTATTCTCCCTTCAATGATTTTAGGTCTTCTATAATTGTATCCTTAAATACCAATCCGCCATAAAAAGCACGCATCGAGTCTATAGCTGCTACAGCCGAAGCAATGTCAGGATAATCAAATTCACGGAAGGGGATGTTATTGCCTAGCGTGTCTTTCAGTACGTAAGTTTCGGTGTAATGAATGTCCATATTACTTATAAGGAAATAAAGGGCTTGCAGCATTTGTTGGTCATCTTTTTCTATGAAGTAGCGGAGAGCCTTTTCTAATTCTGCCCGGTTGGTGCCTGCCTTGTTTAATGCAGTTTCTATATCTGAAGGATATTTGACATTGCTTCGGAATGTCCACCCGGTTAAAACACAAGACATTGCAATAATGAAAATAAGAAATGAAAAGTTTTTCTTCATGCTTTTTAATATTATAATGGGCTTATTACTCATATTTGTTTGATTAATATAAAATTAGAGATAGAAATATTCTATAACTAAATTGTGTTGACAAAAGTAGGCTTCTTTTGCTTAAGAAAGGTTTTCAAATCGTTCAAAAAGGTTCAAATATGAATGAAATATGTTTGTCAAATAGGAAAAGTGCAAGAATCATTCAAAAGGTATAAAATAACTTCAGTTTTTTTATTTTGCTCGTGAGTATAAGCTAATTCATCAGCTGCGCGTTCGGCAGAAACAAGCAAGGCAATGGGGGAGTACTATAGCTACGGCAGATGTTGTTTATGCCATATTGATGTTTAGTGAAAATTTAGTGAAGCAGTATGTCGGTTTAAAAATCAAGGGGATGGACCTACATTGCAGTTACCAAAAAGTGAAAAAGGCGAAATGAAAGGAGTAGGATATCTGAAAAAAAATGAATGTAGGACGAAGTGTGAATTCCCGGAGTATAATAATATATGAGAGATTGCTTATGAAGGAAGATTCAGATATGATTTATTTTTGCCCCTCTTTGAATGATTATCGGACTTTTTATAAAGCCGTATATTAAAGATTTGGAACTTTTTGAATGATTAGAGTACCCGTTTCTCTATTATTTTTAAGAACTTTGCCATTGTGAATTAGTTCGATGACTTACGTTGGCTATAAATTTAAAGTTAATAATAAAAAAAGAATAGACATGAATTACACAAAAATGAAATTTGGTTTAAAGAAAGGGATAGTGGGTGTATGCATCTTGGGAGCAATACTATTGTTTACTACCCCGCTTTCGGCACAAACGAATGGTAAATCCGGTAAAGGACTGTACGAACTGTTTAGTACTAAACTGCCGGATGGGGCACAATGGGTAAAAGATAATAAGTATGTTCGGAAAGGAGGGTACTCAAAAAAGACAGAAAACTATATATATGTAGGAGCTGCTAAAAGTCCCGCAGAAATGACAGGTTTATCCATCCCTATCCGAGAAAACCCGGGACCGGGTGAATATCGTTATATTACTTTTGCCTGGGTGAAATGGGGGGGAGAACAGATTGGAATGAAATTTCATGTTTCCGAAAAGTCAGCTAGTCAAAAAGGAAAGAAATATGATTTTACTTATATCGCCGGAGAACCAAAAGATTTGATAAACCAGTTGAAAGGTCTGGATCTTGGTGACAAGCCTGGACACTGGATGGTGATGACACGCGACCTTTGGAAGGATTTCGGTAATATTACGTTAACCGGAATGTCATTTATTTGTCCTGAAAGGCGTGATGCTGGTTTTGATGAAATCTTTTTGGCAAAAACACAGGATGATATAAAAAATGCTCCGAAAGTACTTCCGAGTGAGGTTGCTACTGTTGTTCCGGCAGTGGAGGAAGATGATGAGTTGATGTATGATGAAGTTGCATCAGATAGTATCGCTGCTGATCAGGGAGTACAAATCGACTGGGGAGCACAGATTAAGGCAGGTGGTACAATGATGTATCCATTGTATTTGTTGGGATTGATAGCTCTTGTAATTGCAATTCAGAGACTGATAACTTCGCGTCAAGGTCGCCTGGCTCCGAAACCTTTGTGCAAAAGTGTCAATGAATGTTTGGCAAATGGGGATTTGAAAGGAGCATTGGCTGCTTGTGACAAGTATCCTTCTACGCTAGCGAACTCACTGCGTTTTATTTTTGAGCATGTAAAAGCCGGGCGTGAGGCTGTAAGCCAGACGGCAGGTGACATGGCTGCACGTGATATTCGTACACATTTGGCACGTATATATCCTCTTTCTGTTATCGCTTCACTGGCTCCGTTAATAGGTTTGTTAGGTACTGTGGTCGGTATGATCGAGGCGTTTGGCCTGGTTGCTTTATATGGTGATGAAGGTGGTGCTTCTATTTTGTCTGATTCTATCTCCAAAGCATTGATTACAACTGCTGCCGGTTTGATTATAGCTGCTCCTGCCATTGCTTTATACTTTATTATCAAGAATCGTATCATGCGTATGGCTTCACTGGTAGAGGTAAAAGTGGAAGAAGTGATTACCAAATTGTATCTGGACAACAAGGAGGAAAAGAATGAGACTGAATTATGATGACGATGATAAGGTAGAAGTGCAAATGTCTCCTTTGATAGACTGTGTGTTCTTGCTGCTCATTTTCTTTTTAGTAACTACGATGATGAAAAAATGGGAAATGCAGATTCCGTTAACGCTTCCTACAATGACTTCAAGCCTTTCCACTACACGGGCAGGCGAGGAAGCCGTGATTATCGCAGTAGACGAAAAGAAGAATGTGTATCAGGTAGTAGGGCATGATGCCTATTCAGGGGAAAGTACTTACTTGCCTGTAAAAGATTTAAGCGCTTTTCTTTCTGAATTACGCAATAGTCGGGGAGTGGAAACAAATATCGATGTGACGGCCTATCGCACTGTACCGGTAAGCACAGTAATAGAGATATTCGACCAATGTCAAATACAGGGGTTTACACATACACGTGTACGCCTTGGAAGCAAACCCTATTAAGCCTATGAGACTATCATTATTTAATAACGAGGACGAACCGGAAGTTTCTATGTCTCCTTTAATCGACTGTGTGTTTCTTCTGCTTATTTTCTTTCTGGTATCTACCATGACGAAAGTGAAAAATAGGGATATTCCCGTTGATTTGCCAACTTCACAATCGGCCGTTAAATTGAAGCCGGATGATAAGCAGGCTATTGTAGGATTGGATGCCGATGGTAATTTTTATTGGGACGGGCAACCTTGTTCTACCAATTTTATGATGGAACAGTTACGACAGACATGTATCACTGACCCGGGAAAGCGTATTCGCATTGATATGGACAGGCATACTCCGTTCGGACGTTTTGTAGAAGTGATGGATGCTTGCCAGTTTTATAACTTAACTAATATAGGAATCAGGACGTATGACGAGAACTACAACAGGGAGTAGCCGTCTGACGGTTATCCTATCATGGATGATAGCATTGATTTGTTTTGTGGGCGGAGCACTCTATATTTGGAAGATGCCGTCTCCGGATCAGGAGGTGATAGCTTTGCAAATGAAACAGCAGAAAAATCAAAAGTCCAGAAAGAGTTTGACGGAAAAGGTAAAACAGGAACAGGCACAACGGGCACTACCTGCTAATTATGCCAGACAGTTGGTAGAACAGTCGGAAGTTTTGGTAAAGAAGAATCTGGAAGAGCAGGTGAAGAAGTTCCAAACGATGGCTGAAACAATGAGACGGCGTAAAGACGATATGTTGGCGAAAGTAGAAAAAAGAAAACTGCCGTGGGGAGCACCTGCTGATGCGAATGATACATCGAAAGCACGGGCTATTCCTCGAGCGGGAAATCCGTCAGCCAATGCTTCTGTCGAAGAACTTTATGCTGTATTACGTGACTATGAGGCTGAAATCCAACAAAACCATTTGGCTGTGAGTGCTGCCAAACAGTCATTATCTAAGGGACAGTCGTTCCCTGAAGTGTATAGTTCTTTGAAAGCGGGTAATTCACGTATGCCGGGGTTTGATGAATTGATAAGGATGCAGTCAAGGGATGGTGAGTGGGCAACTTCGGCAGGTAGTAATGCCAGTGGGGGATTAGAGATAAAGAGTACTGCTGATTTGAATAATTATCGTGGGTTGCTTGGACAAGCTACTCGTCAGGCAGGGCTAGCGCAATCTCGTTTGGAAGGTCTGTTCGGGGCAGTTCGTCAGGCAGGTAATCCTGGGAGCGGAATGGGACAAGGTACTGGTAGTCAGGGGAATGGAGGTCCCGGAGGCAATGGTAGCGGTAATGGAAATGGAACTGGTATGGGAGGAAGTGGAGAAGTTTCTGCTCCCGGAGGCGGAAAGGGAACATTCAGTGCTTATTCAGGATCGAAGTTGAGCAAGGAAATGGTGAAAGCACAGGCGTTACCTGGGCGGCGTTTCTCTAAAGATGCAGAACGTAAGGGATGGCTCTATATCAATACATGGTATATGATTGGACCGTGGGAGAGCTTCGGTCGAGAGGATTTTTCCATCGTTCATCCACCTGAAGTTTCTATTGACTTTGATGCTGTATATACTGATGGACAGATAGGAACAGGAATTGCGGAAACGGATTCCGATCCGCTAAAAGTTATCGGAGACGAGGTACAGCTTGACGGGACGCTACGTTGGAAGTTTATGCAAAGTGAATCGATGCACAATGTGCCACCTGTGACTACCGGACATTCAACTTACTATGCTTATACCGAGCTTTATTTTGATGAAGCTACTACAATGCTGGTGGCTATTGGTACGGATGACAGCGGACGTGTATGGATTAACGGCAAGGATGTATGGCGTGACTATGGAACTAGTTGGTATAATATTGATGAACATATCGCTCCTTTTCAGTTTCGACAGGGGTGGAATAGGGTTTTGGTTCGGCTGGAGAATGGAGGTGGCGGACCGTGTGGGTTTAGTTTTTTGATTATTCCCCAAAGTAAATAGATAGATGTGTGTTTAGTTTTAATAGAAAGATTGTTTAAGGATTAATTATTGGTAGAAGTTATGTGAAGGCTTTATGTGCCTTCCATAACTTTCTTTTTATATGCATTGAATGATTTTTGTACGGTTTTGATTCATTTTAGGACGTTTCTGTCCTAAAAAGGGTGCATCTTTGCATTGTAATAATAACCACGAAAAACTGTATAATTAATGAACTTTAGAAAAATTTCTTTTTGGGTATTAAGCTGTGTTTTCAGTATTAGCATGGCAGGATGTAAATCAGGTAAGAGTAACAATCAGAATGAAGCAATTACCGATAGTGTATGGACAAAGTCAAAGGTTATTGAGACTATTAAGAAGGTAAATGACTATTGGCAGGCGGAAAATCCGGAACCGGCATTTGCTTTTTGGCATCCGGCTGCTTATCATACCGGAAATATTGCAGCTTATGAAGTAACCGGTAATGAGACTTACAAGAAGTATTCGGAAGCATGGGCTGAAAAGAACCAATGGAAAGGAGCTACTTCTGATGATAAATCCAAGTGGAAATATAATTATGGTGAAACGATGGAACATGTTCTCTTTGGAGATTGGCAGATTTGTTTCCAGACTTATATTGACTTGTATAACATGGACCGTGAGTCGGCAGAGTATAAAATAGCCCGTGCCAAGGAAGTGATGGAATATGAAATGTCAACTCCCAGCAATGATTATTGGTGGTGGGCAGACGGATTGTATATGGTAATGCCGGTGATGACCAAACTTTATAAGGTTACAGGTAATCAGCAATATTTGGATAAACTCTATGAGTACTTTACTTATGCTAAAAATCTCATGTATGATGAGGAGAGTGCCCTGTTTTATCGCGATGGAAAATACATCTACCCGAAACATAAGACAAATCAAGGATTGAAAGACTTTTGGTCTAGGGGTAACGGTTGGGTGTTTGCAGGTTTGGCTAAAGTTTTGCAGGACCTACCCGAAAATGATGCACATCGTGCTGAATATATTACCATATACCAAGCTATGGCTAAATCATTGGCTGCTGCACAACAGGAAGAAGGATACTGGACCCGTAGTTTGTTGGATCCGGTGCAGGCTCCGGGACGTGAAACAAGTGGGACAGCTTTCTTTACCTATGGGTATCTTTGGGGTGTGAATAATGGATTTTTGGATAAATCAACTTATGAACCTGTTATAAAACAAGGTTGGAAATACTTGACTGAAATAGCCTTGCAACCCAATGGAAAGATAGGCTATGTACAACCAATCGGTGAAAGAGCAGACCAACATAAGAATGTAGGACCGGAGACGACTGCGGACTTTGGGGTAGGAGCTTTCCTGTTGGCGGGTTCTGAAATGGTGAAATATCTGAATAATTAAAATTGTTTTTTATATTTGAATGTAATGATGAAAAATAAAAATATCCTGGTCTTCATTTTATTGTGTGTGTTCAGTACAGTAACTTATGCTAAAAAGGGGAAGGTAGAAAAGGAAATCAGTGACCGTGAATATTGGGCACAGATGGCATATAAGATTGCTGCTCCTGTATTGAGTAATATGAGCAAAGGGGAGTTGAAGAAAAATATGCAGGTGGAAATCAGTCCGACATGGGATGGACGCAGTAAGGATGTGACTTACATGGAGTGTTTCGGGCGTCTGATGTCCGGTATTGCTCCCTGGCTTTCCTTGCCCGACGATGATACGGAAGAGGGTAAAATGCGTAAGCAATTGCGGGAATGGGCTTTGAAGAGCTATGCACATGCTGTTAATCCGGATAGCCCTGATTATCTCTTATGGAGAAATGAAGGACAGCCTTTGGTAGATGCGGCTTATATTGCCAGTAGCTTTCTTCGTGCTAAAAAGCAGCTTTGGGAACCATTGGATGAAGTGACAAAACAACGTTATATTAAAGAATTTCAGTTATTGCGTCGGATTGATCCGCCATACACAAATTGGTTATTGTTTTCGGCTATGATTGAATCTTTTTTGATGGAAGCCGATGCACAATACGATTTGTTCCGCATTCATACAGCTGTTCGAAAAGCAGAAGAGTGGTATGTAGGTGATGGCTGGTATTCGGATGGAGAAACTTTTGCATTCGATTACTATAATAGTTATGTGATTCAACCTATGTTTGTACAAGTAATGCAGACTGTGAACGATCATAAAGTAATATTGCATGACCGTAGTTTGGAGATGCAAAAGAAAACAGAAGATTTGGCTAAGAAACGTATGCAACGTTTCGGGATGATTTTGGAACGTTTTATATCTCCTGAAGCATCCTTTCCGGTATTCGGTCGTTCGATGACTTATCGTTTGGGAGTTTTTCAGCCGTTATCAATGCTTTGTTGGAAAGAAATGTTGCCTGAAGAGCTTCCTGAAGGGCAGGTTCGTAATGCATTAACTTGCGTCATGAAACGCTTGTTTGCTGTTGATGGTAATTTCAATGAGAAAGGATTTTTGCAATTAGGCTTCGCCGGGCATCAGACCGGGCTGGCGGATTGGTATAGTAATAATGGAAGTATGTATATTACATCAGAAGTATTTCTACCATTAGGACTTCCTGCCAATCATTCTTTTTGGACTTCAGCTCCTCAAGACTGGACCTCTAAAAAGGCGTGGAGTGGACATGAATTTCCCAAGGATCATGCAATACATTATTAAATGAAGAAATTTTTATTTACTATAGGACTGTTGGCTGTCTCTTTTGCAACTCTGTGGGGACAATTCAAATATGTGAAAGTGGATGCGCCATTTTCAATGAAACCAATAAAAGAGTTTATATATCCTGATCAAGATTTCTCCATTGTAAATTATGGTGCTGTAAAAGGAGGAGAGGCGGATGTTTCTGATGCAATTGCAGGTGCTATAACTGCTTGTAATCAGGCAGGAGGCGGGAGAGTAGTTGTACCTGAAGGAGAATGGTTGACCGGACCAATCCATCTCAAGAGTAATGTAAACTTGTATTTGGCTGAAGGGGCGGTACTACGTTTTATGGATAATCCTTCTCATTATTTGCCAGCCGTAATGACGTCTTGGGAGGGGATGGAATGTTATAACTATTCACCTTTGATTTATGCTTTTGAATGCAAGAATGTGGCTATTACAGGAACAGGTATGTTAAGTCCGAAGATGGATTGTTGGAAGAAGTGGTTTGCCCGTCCTAAGGCTCACATGGATGCACTTAGAAAGTTGTATACGATGGCGTCCAAAGATGTACCTGTTGAAAAACGACAGATGGCGGTAGGTGAGAATCATCTTCGTCCGCATCTGATACATTTTAATCGTTGTGAGAATGTACTGCTTGATAGTTTTAAGATTCGTGAAAGCCCCTTTTGGACGATTCATATGTATATGTGCAATGGCGGGATAGTACGTAATCTGGATGTTAAAGCGCATGGGCACAATAACGACGGCATTGATTTGGAAATGACTCGTAATTTTCTAGTGGAGGATTGTACCTTTGACCAAGGTGATGATGCGGTGGTGATTAAAGCCGGTCGTAATCGTGACGCTTGGAGATTGAACACTCCGACTGAAAATATTGTAATTCGTAATTGTAATATCCTGGAAGGACATACTTTATTAGGGATTGGCAGTGAGATTTCAGGTGGTATTCGCAATGTGTATATGCATGATTGTAAGGTACCACAATCTGTACGACGACTTTTCTTTGTGAAGACAAATCATAGGCGAGGAGCGTTTGTTGAAAATATTCACATGGAAAATATAAGAACAGGGCATGTGCAACGTGTATTGGAAATAGATACAGATGTACTCTATCAGTGGAGGGAGCTTGTTCCTACTTATGAAGAACGTATTACTCGTATTGATGGCATTTATTTGAAAAATGTGATTTGTGAGTCTGCTGATGCGATATATGAGCTAAAGGGAGATGCAAAATTGCCTGTCAGAAATGTGGTTATAAAAGACGTACATGTGGATAAGGTGAACGGTTTTGTGAAAAAAGTCCATAACGTTAAGAACGTAAAGGAGGATAATGTGACATACGGTTCATTACACTAACTAACCTTTATTATATATGTTGGTCCCGTCAATACTGTAAAATGTATTGGCGGGATTTTTTTATAATGAATAAAAAAATCGCTGTTAAAAAGTAAGATTTAAACTATATTGAATGAATATTGTCCTGTTTTGACCGATTTGAAGACCTTTGTATAAAAAGAATATCTCATCTTTGCAATGCATTTAGTTTTCAATAGGTAATAGTTTTAGTTTTTAGGTAACACATTGATTGGTTTGCAAATTCGCTGTCGGTCTGAATGGAAACATTGACCGATGGTGGATTTATTTGGAAATAGTATTGTATCATGAAAACAATAGATTAGAAAATGAAGAAACCTTTATTGTATTTGCTTATTTTATTAGTGACTGTTTTCAGCACTTCCTGTTCCCAATCTTCGAAAGAGACATTTGAAATAGGGGACAAGACATTTTTACTTAACGGAAAACCGTTTGTGGTAAAAGCAGCCGAAATTCATTATCCCCGTATACCAAAAGAGTATTGGGAGCATCGTATCAAAATGTGTAAGGCATTAGGTATGAATACCATTTGTCTTTATGTCTTTTGGAATTTTCATGAGCCGGAAGAGGGAAAATATGACTTTACCGGTCAAAAAGATATTGCGGCTTTCTGTCGGCTGGCGCAGGAAAACGGAATGTATGTGATCGTTCGTCCCGGACCGTATGTTTGTGCAGAGTGGGAAATGGGTGGATTGCCTTGGTGGTTATTAAAGAAGAAGGATATCAAACTTCGTGAACAGGATCCGTATTATATGGAACGGGTGAAACTATTCATGAACGAAGTGGGCAAACAGCTTACCGATCTTCAGATTAGTAAAGGTGGCAATATCATTATGGTACAGGTTGAGAATGAATATGGATCATTCGGAATAGACAAACCATACATTGCCGAAATACGTGATATTGTAAAGCAAGCAGGTTTCACAGGAGTTCCTTTATTCCAATGTGACTGGAATTCGAACTTTGAGAATAATGCATTGGATGATTTGCTTTGGACAATCAATTTTGGTACAGGAGCCAATATTGACGATCAATTTAAGCGTTTGCAGGAACTTCGTCCCGATATACCGTTGATGTGTAGTGAGTTTTGGTCCGGATGGTTTGACCATTGGGGAGCGAAGCATGAGACACGCAGTGCGGAGGATTTGGTAAAAGGAATGAAAGAAATGCTTGACCGAAATATTTCATTTAGTTTGTATATGACCCATGGAGGTACTAGTTTCGGGCATTGGGGAGGAGCAAATTTCCCTAATTTCTCTCCGACGTGTACGTCTTATGATTATGATGCACCCATCAATGAATCAGGAAAAGTCACTCCCAAATATTTTGAGGTACGCAATTTGTTAAGTAACTATTTACCCGAAGGTGAGTCATTGCCGGAAGTTCCGGATTCTATTCCGACTATTGCCATTCCTTCATTTAAATTGAATGAAGTGGCGATACTGTTTGATAATCTGCCGGAGCCAAAGATTAGTGAAAACATTCAGTCAATGGAGGCGTTCGATCAGGGATGGGGAAGTATTTTGTACCGGACTACACTGCCGGCATCTAAAGAAGAACAGACGTTGACAATCACAGAGGCTCATGACTGGGCACAGGTTTTCTTGGATGGTAAGAAATTAGCTACATTAAGTCGTTTAAAAGGTGAAGGTACGGTTATTCTTCCTCCAATGAAAGAAGGGGCCCAGCTGGATATTTTGGTAGAAGCAATGGGGCGTATGAATTTTGGTAAAGGCATTTATGATTGGAAGGGTATTACTGAAAAAGTTGAAATCCAGTCGAATAACGGTGTTATTACTTCATTAAAGAACTGGAAAGTTTATAATATCCCGGTTGATTATGCTTTTGCGCAAAATAAGGAATTTATGAAGCAGGATAATCCCCTAAAATATCCTGCCTACTATCGGGGAACCTTTACGTTGGACAAAACAGGTGATACATTCTTGAATATGACTACCTGGAGTAAAGGTATGGTTTGGGTGAACGGTTATGCTATTGGACGTTACTGGGAAATTGGGCCACAACAAACCTTATATGTGCCGGGATGTTGGTTGAAGAAAGGAGAGAATGAAGTGATTATATTGGATATGGCTGGACCTGTACAACCGGAAACGGCAGGCTTGCAACAACCTATTCTCGATAATTTACGCGTTCATGGTGCTGCCTATGCACATCGTAAAGTAGGTGAGAACTTGGACTTGAGCGGAGAAACACCCGTTTATAAAGGTTCTTTCAGGGCGGGTAATGGTTGGCAACATGTGAAGTTTGGAAAAGAGGTGGAAACACGTTTCTTCTGTCTGGAAGCATTGAATGCACATGATGGGAAAGATTTTGCAGCTATTGCTGAGTTGGAGTTACTGGGAGCTGATGGGAAACCCTTGTCACGTCAACATTGGAAAGTTGTTTATGCAGATAGTGAGGAAACAGAAGAAGCGAATAATATTGCAACGAATGTGTTCGACTTGCAGGAATCTACCTTTTGGCACACGAGCTATTCTTCGGCTGCCAAACATAAATTCCCGCATCAGATTGTGATTAATCTTGGTGAAGATAAGGTAGTAACCGGATTTTCATATTTGCCGAGAGCAGAAGCCGGTAAGACAGGTATGATTAAAGATTATCGGGTATATCTGAAAATGACACCCTTTAAAATCTAATGGGAATAATAAGATAATTGTATGTTTATGATGTACACTGAAGACATTTAAGTCATAAGGTTAATTATTAAGTTTGTTCATTAAGTTATAGAGAAGTAAAAGAATTACTTTCACGTGAGTGACGGTTTCTCTTTTACTTCTCTTTTTGTATTTTTGTAGATGGTATTCTATCTAATCTATACAGAATTAAATTTGAACAGATTATGCTGGACGTTATTTTGATTTTCATTGGTGCTCTCTGTATGATTGCCGGATTAGCCGGTTGTATTCTTCCGTTTCTTCCTGGTCCTCCTATTGCTTATTTGGGACTGTTTATTCTTCATTGTACAGATAAGGTGGGGTACAGTACTACGCAACTAATTGTATGGTTGCTGATTGTAGTTGTATTACAGGTCCTGGATTATTTTACTCCAATGTTGGGCAGTAAATACAGCGGTGGCAGTAAGTGGGGAAATTGGGGGTGTGTAATAGGTACTCTTGCCGGTCTTCTTTTCTTGCCATGGGGGATTATTCTCGGTCCGTTTCTGGGGGCTGTCATTGGGGAACTGTTGGGAAATAAGGAATTCTCACAGGCGCTTAAATCCGGATTCGGTTCCTTGATAGGATTCATATTGGGAACCTTGTTAAAACTGGTTGTCTGCGGTTATTTCTGTTATCAGTTTATTGCCGGTTTTGTTTGATGAATATAAATAAAGCTGCTCTCCGGAAAGAAGAACAGCTTTACTGCTTTTTTTACTTTATTTCAGGCTCATTTTACCGGAATCTTGTCGATACGTTTCTGATGACGTCCTCCTTCAAACTCGGTAGAGAAAAACTCGGTTAAAATCATGTCCGCTTCTTCTGTGCTGATGAAGCGTCCCGGCATGACCAAGATATTGGCGTCATTGTGCTGACGTGCCAAATGCGCAATCTCTGCATTCCAGCAAAGAGCTGCACGAATCCCCTGGTGCTTGTTCAGTGTCATATTGATTCCGTTTCCACTGCCGCAGATTGCAATACCGGGATAACATTCACCCGATTCCACTGCAAGAGCCAGCGGGTGGGCATAATCCGGATAATCTACACTTGCTGCAGAGTTGGTCCCGAAGTCTTTGTATGCCCAGCCTTTTACTTCCAGCCAGCCGCGAACATATTCTTTCAGTTCAAAACCGGCGTGGTCGCATGCTAATCCGATTGTTTTCATTAGAGCATTGCCTTTACTTGGTTATATACATTCTCGGCTGTGAATCCAAGTTTCTCATCCAGTACTTTGTAAGGTGCGGAGAAACCGAAAGATTCCAAACCCCATACTTTGCCATGACAGCCTACCAGACCTTGAAGAGTAACAGGCAAACCAGCGGTCAAACCGAAAATCTTGGCATTTGCAGGGAGAACAGATTCTTGGTATTCTTTGGATTGGTTACGGAACAGCCCTTCAGACGGAGCAGATACAATACGTACTTTTACACCATCTTTGCGAAGCAACTCTGTACCGGCTACCAAAGTGGAAACTTCAGAACCGGAAGCTACTAAAACTACATCCGGGTTTTCGTCAGAACCGGCCACGATATAAGCGCCTTTCGCTGCTTGTTCGTAATCTGTTCCTTCCGGTAAGTTGGCAATATTCTGGCGGGAGAAAATCAGACCTGTCGGAGTGGACATATTCTCCATTGCAAGTTTCCATGCAATAGTTGTTTCTTCTGCATCTGCCGGACGGAGTACCAACATAGAGTTGTGTCCCTTGTGGTTTTTCAGTTTTTCCATCAAGCGGATTTGTGCTTCCTGTTCTACCGGTTCGTGAGTAGGACCGTCTTCGCCTACACGGAACGCATCGTGTGTCCAAATGAACTTCACGGGTTGTTCCATCAATGCAGCCATACGTACGGCAGGTTTCATGTAATCGGAGAATACGAAGAATGTACCGCAAGCTGCGATTACACCACCGTGAAGCGACATACCGATACAGATACAAGCCATTGACAGTTCAGATACACCTGCCTGGAAGAATGCTCCGCTGAAATCGCCTTTCTTGAACGAATGAGTCTTTTTCAAGAAACCGTCGGTCTTGTCAGAGTTGGAAAGATCGGCAGAAGCTACAATCATATTTTCTACTTGTGTAGCGAGAGCACCTAGTACGGTTGCCGATGCGGCGCGAGTAGCGCTGCCTGCTTTCTGTTCGATAGCGGCCCAATCCACTTTCGGAGCTTTGCCGGAGAAGAACAGTTCCAGTTTGGCTGCAAGTTCCGGATTAGCTTTTGCCCATGCGGCTTTCACTGCATATCTTTCAGCTACGATCTTTTTCAATTCTTCTGCACGTTTAGCATATAGTTCGGCTACTTCCGGGAATATAACGAACGGGTTGGTAGGATCACCGCCTAAATTCTTAATTGTATTTACATATGCGTCGCCACCGAGAGGAGCACCGTGTGTAGCGCAGTTAGCTTCATAGCTGCTGC
>ERZ773187.160-NODE-160-length-68245-cov-38.534609_pt1 | contig 68245 bp, 60 predicted proteins | sample MGYA00511242_ERZ773187 | MGnify/ENA primary metagenome ERZ773187 (study PRJEB29015, sample SAMEA2737744) | human gut metagenome | biome: human gut; feature: human-associated habitat; material: faeces | place: China | collected 2012 ...
AAAGAATTTTGTCAAAATATTCCTGACTGCCGCCGAACCCGGCTGTGCCAAACAGAAACACCTCTTTGCCCTTGAGCGTTTTCAGGAAATCGGTGATTTCCTGATTGCAGCGCCCCTTGTCCGTCCAAAAGCCGATGAAAAGACGCTCTGCCTGCAGAGCCTCCTGTGACGGGGAACCGAAGAAACACAAATCTGCCTGAGGGAGAACGGAGGAAACAGCCTCGGCAAGCTGTTTAGTATTGCCGGTCTGGCTGCTGAATACAATAGCGTATTTCACAGGTCATACCTTTTCATAAATGCAATGGGTGCCTTGATGCTGCTGCACGCCGCCAAGGCATTTTTTGTTGCAGCGAACACAGCGGTGAATCTCCTTGATCTGCCCGGAGGCCACTTTGTTCGGCCATTCCGGGTCAGCCAACAGCTGGCGGCTCATGGCAGCACAGGTGATGCGTCCGCTTGCAAGCTGCTGCTCTACAAAATCAGGCTGATTCAGTCCGCCCACGCCGGTGATGGGCTTGTCCGTGTATTGGCGAACCTCATCGCAGAATTTCAGGAAGCAGCCCTGCTCTTTGAAGTACGGGTGGTTGGCCGGGGGAATGGTGTCCTCCAGACTGGAATGGTTCGCCAGCGTAACATGGAAGCTGGTCACACCGGCATCGGTCAGCAGCGGTACAAAAATACCCAGCTCGGACTCCACCACACCGGCATTGCCGTAGTGGGGATCTTCCTGGCGGACGGCCAGCTTGTAGTCGATGGGAATCTCCGGCAGGCGGCTGCGGATGGCCTTGACGGCCTCCACCGCAAAGCGGGCACGGTTCTCGGCGCTGCCGCCGTATTCATCCGTGCGGTGGTTAAAGACAGTGGAGCTGAAGCTGCCGCACATGCGGTCACCGTGGACCTGCACCATATCGAACCCGGCTTTGACAGCCAGCACGGCGGCCTCGCCGAAGCCGTTGATGATCTTATGGATCTTGCGGGTGGACAGCTTGCTGATGTAAGGGGCAACCTCGGCATTCAGCAGGGGACGCAGCTCCTCCATGGAAATCTTCTTCGTCAGAACGCCGGGCACGTATTTCAGCATGGCCAGCATATTGGAGTCGGACTGGTGCAGCTGGGCGCAGATGCGGCAGTCATAGCTGTGGACGATTTCGACCAGCTTCTGATAATGGGCGAAGCCTTTTTTATCAAAAAGAGATTTCTCAAATTGGCTTTTGCCGACGGGGACGTCACCGATGATAACCATGGCGCAGCCGCCTGCGGCGATCTTGCGGATCTTTTCAAAGTATTCGTCCTCCGCAAGGCCAAAGGTGGTAGGGGCAAAAATGATGCGGTTTTTCAATTCCAGACCGCCGTAATTGATGGGGCTGTTAATCGTTTCGTACATGGTGCGGTATCCTTTCTGTTGCTTTTTCCAATAAGGCAAGCAGCTGTTCCTTTTCTTTTGCAGTCAGATTCGTCATAAATCTGTCGTCCCAGTCAAAGAATATCCGGTGGGCGGCTTCAAAAGCCTCCTGCCCGCGTTCTGTCAGGTTGAGCAGATAGTGACGCCCTGATTTTTCCTTGGTAATAAAGCCATCGTCAGTCAGACGATTGATGCACCGTTGACTGTGCCCCCAGTCAAGGGACAACGCTTTTGTCAATTCCGAAGGCGTACAGTTCGGCTTTTTTCCGATATATACAATAAAAAACAAAAGCCCGAAATTTAGTCCGACTTCCTGCAGCTTGTCGCCTGTGAAATCCGCAAAGCTGCGGTACAGCATGGCGATGTAGTAGGAAAGGGTCTTTTGATACATGGTGGATGCAGCATCTCCTTTCGTAAAAGAGTATAGTCTATACGCTTGACTTTGTCAAGTATAAAATGCTGATATACAATCGAAAAGACAAAATATATGCTATAGAGGGAAAGCAAACCGGGCAGTAAGCCTTGGAGCAGGGGACATCGGCCGCCACACGGCGGCGCAGCAAAATACAAACTCGCAGCAGTCAAAGGGTACTTTCGTATCCATGACTGCTGCGAGTTTTTTAAGGGCAATACCGCATAATTCTAAGTGCCGATACGGCGAGCGAGGTGCGGCAGCTGCTAAGCCAAAAGCGCAGATAATACTTTGTGTATTATCGAGCATTTTGGCAACGCAGATGCCGTGCCGCACACCGAGCCGCAGCGAGGCGCTTCGGAGCGCAACCGCCGCTTGCGGCGGCTCTTGGCGCGGAGATCCGCCGGAGCGGCGCTTAAGCCGTAAGGCGGGAATTGTGCGGTGTTGCCTTAAGCTATTTTCTTATTTACTGCTGCGACTGCGCAAGAGCCTCATCGATCAGCTTTTGCAGTGTGGCAGCGTTATCCTCTTTATCAATACCGCCCATAATCGGTTCCCCAACGATGTTGCCCTGACGATCCACAACGCAGGTAGTGGGGAAGGCCATAATGCCGAGGGCAAACTTACCGGCATCACTGGCAGAGTCAAAATAGATGTTGCGGAATGCAGCCCCGGCCTGTTCCAGAATCTGTCTGGCAGCGGCAATGTTGTCCGCGTTGCCATCAAGAGTTTCTGTGTTGATACCGATCACCTCGCCGCCCTGCTCTTGAATGCGCTGATTCAATGCGTTAAGGTCGCCCATCTCGTCCACACAGGGCTTGCAGCCGCTGAACCAGAAATTTACAACGGTGAACGCATTATCGGCAAAAAGACTGCTGCTTACGCTGTTGCCGTCCAAATCCTTTCCTTCAAACTGCGGGAATGTGCTGGCCGTCTGCGTCATAGACTGGCTGGCAGCTTCATCCTGCGGCAGTGCTGCGATCTGTGTTTCGATCTCACGGATTTTGTCCGCATCGGCCTTTAAAGCAGCATATTCTTCATCGGTGAACTGGTCCTTCGCATGATCCAACGCACTCATAAGAATATCACCGTAATTGCTGCTTAGTGTGGTGTCGGTAACATTCTTGTCCATGGAGGCAAAAACCTTTTCCCACAGGGCGTTATTTGCCGCCAGAATATCGTTTTCCTCTGCGATAAGCTCATTTTCAGACTTGCCCGTCTCAGAAGTAGATGCTTGCTGGGAAGCTGCCGCAGTGCTTGTCTGTGTGCTGCTGCAAGCGGCGAGGGAGAGCAGCATCAGAAGGGCTGTGATCCATGCAAAAAAACGTTTCATTGTCAATTCTCCTTGATTTCTGTTTTTGACTTGTCGCCGAAACCGTACTGATAGCAGATCGCTTTGGTCGGACAAGACTTTATACACTTACCGCAGCGGATACACTCCGCGTGGTTTGGTGTTTTGGTAATATCCACATCCATCGGGCACGCTCTTGCGCAGGCACCGCAGGAAACACATGTATCGCGGTCAACGCGCATCTGAAACAGGGATACATGATTCATAAGTGCATAGACCGCTCCCAAGGGGCACAGCCATTTGCAGAACGGGCGGTAAAAAACCATGCTGCCTACCACAACTGCCAGCAGAATGCAGAATTTCCAGCTGAACAGCTTTCCCAAAGCCGCTCGTATGCCCGCGTTTGTAAGAGAAAGCGGAATTGCGCCCTCCAGTACGCCCTGCGGACACAGGTACTTGCAGAAGAACGGATCCCCCATGCCGGATGTGTTGACAATAACAGCCGGAAGCAGTACGACCATGATCAGCAGTACCGCATATTTGATATAGCGCAGCGGTTTCAGGCGTTTGGTTGACAGCTTGGGAGAGGGAATCTTATGCAAAAGCTCCTGCAGCCAGCCGAACGGGCAGAGAAAACCGCAGATAAAGCGCCCCAGCAGCACGCCCAGCAGAATCAAAATGCCGGTAACATAATAGGAAAACCGAAACTTTGACGACCCGACCACAGCCTGAAAGGCTCCGATAGGGCAGGCCCCCGCAGCGCCGGGGCAAGAGTAACAGTTCAGGCCCGGAACGCAGAGATATTTCCCTTTGCCCTGATAAAGCGTTCCTTTGAGAAAATTCGGCAGATGGATGTTTGTCAGCAGTGCTGCACCTGCCTGGATCAGTCCCCGGAAACGGGCCATAAAATGCGAACGATTCTTATCCAATGCCAACACACTCCATACATAATCGAATTGCTTTCGTAAAGACAGTGCCCGCCTCACCGCGCCATGCCCCGTAACCGATCATCATAACGGCAGCCAGCAGAAAAAGCACCTGAACGATTGCCTTTTTGCTCAACATTTCGATCCTCCTTTTTGTCTTGATGAGATCAGTATAGCACAACGGGTATAAATTTTCTGCTAAGAAAAAATTAACGCAGATTTTAGCAAAAGCTGTTATAATGGTAGTAAACAGAAACACAGTTTATATAAGGAGTGTTTATTATGCGTTTGCTGCTGGTTGAGGATGAGCCGTCCCTGCGGGAAAGCGTTGCCAGAAAGCTGCACCGTGCAGGGTATGAAACAGATGACTGCGGTGATGGGGAAACCGCGCTGGAAATGCTGGCGGCAGAGCGGTATGACCTTGTTTTGCTGGATCTGAACCTGCCCCGAGTGGATGGAATGACAGTTCTGCGCACACTGCGAAAGACCGATTTGGAAACGCCGGTTCTGATTCTGTCGGCCCGCAGTGAAATTGCGGACAAGGTGGAAGGCCTGGACGCCGGCGCCAATGATTATCTGGCCAAGCCGTTCCATTTGGCCGAACTGGAAGCCCGCGTCCGCAGCCTGACACGGCGGCAGTTTATTCAGCGCAATGTTTGCCTGCGATGCGGCAGACTGAGCTTTGATACCAAGAGCCGGGTGGCTATGGTGGACGGTCAACCTGTTCCACTGACCCGCAAGGAAAGCAGTGTTCTGGAATATCTGCTTCTGCATCAGGGACGCCCTGTCAGTCAGGAGGAATTGATGGAACATGTCTGGGACGGCCGCGTAGATGCGTTCAGCAACTCGATTCGGGTGCATATCTCGGCGCTGCGCAAAAAGCTGCGCACGGCACTGGGGTATGATCCTATCCGAAACCGCATCGGAGAAGGCTATGAAGTGGGGGAGAGCGAGCAATGAAGCGATTATCTTTGCAATGGCGCATCACACTTATGACGGCATTACTGATTGCGGGTGCCTGCATCTGCCTGAATTTGTTGCTGTATCGCTCCGGCGCCTCCGGTATGGACAATCTGAACGGGTACGTTTTACAATATCAACAGGACGGCGGGGAGGATCTGACCATAGAGATCCCCGAAGATCAGATGTCAGACTTTCTGGTGCAATTCTCGCAAGAGGTTTACGATACAAAGACGATTTTTGGCCGCAAAGGGTGGTGCATTACGGCAGTGGTGACGCTGTTCAGCGCAGCGATTGCTTATTTTATCAGCGGCAAAGCGCTGGAACCACTGAAAGAGCTGGCACAGCAGGCCGAGAAGGTCGATCAGGATAATCTGGTTGATGTACGGCTGGAAGAAAATACCGTTGCGGAATTTCGGCAGCTAAGTCAATCTGTCAATCAAATGCTGGATCGCCTGGCCCATTCCTTTGACCTACAGCGACAGTTTGCCGGGAATGCAGCCCATGAGCTGAAAACACCGCTGGCCATCATGCAGGCAAAACTGGAAATCTTCGCCGAAGATCACATGAATACGGACGCGGAAACCGCAGAGCTGGTACACTTTCAGACAGAGCAGATAGCCCGTTTATCGGCGCTTGTACGGACCCTGCTGGAAATGAGCAATTTGCAGGCCGTTCCGCGGGATGACTGCATTGAGCTTGCGCCGCTGGCAGATGAAATTGTGACGGATCTGACGCCGCTGGCCCAGAAAAAGCAGATCACCTTGCATCAGGAATGTGAGGATATTCATATTATCGGAAGCGATGCCCTGATTTACCGTATGCTGTTCAACCTTGTGGAAAATGCAATCAAGTACAATCAGCCGGGCGGTTCTGTGCAGATTACGATCAGCCGGTCAAACGGCAAAGCAATACTGCGCGTTGCAGATACCGGCTGCGGTATTCCCGATGAATACAGAACCAGCATCTTTGAACCGTTTTTCCGTGTGGACAAATCCAGAAGCCGCGAAATGGGCGGCGCAGGACTGGGTTTGGCGTTGGTGCGGGAAATTGCAGCACTGCACGGCGGTACAGTACAGGATGAGCCGGCAGAAGGGGCAGGAACCGTATTTACCGTTGCGCTGCCCATGTAAAGCGGAAATAAAAGTCATCGGCAGGGAGAACGAGATGACGGGAGCAGGGGGCATCGGGAAGCAAAAGCCTCCCGTAAAAGAGAAATGCACAAGTTCGCTAAATGTAACTTTAGCGAACTATAGGGGGACGGGCTGCCTTTTGCGGTGTGTTGCAGTAGACCTTATATAGTATATCAGACCGTCAAAAAATTGAATTTTTGCCTTATTGCGTGTGTAGGGGCGACCATTGGTCGCCCGTCAACTGTTTCGGCGTGATCTATATGGATATTATGATGCCGCGTATGAACGGCTGGGACGCCGCCAGAACCATCCGCGCCATGAACCGCCCCGACGCGGAAATCATCCCCATCATTGCCATGTCCGCCAATGCTTTTTCCGAGGATATTATGGACAGCCGTCTGGCGGGCATGGATATTCACCTGGCCAAACCGCTGGACGAAGCCAAGATGATCAACGCCTTAAAGCAGTGCATCGCCGAACGGAGTGCCGTAAAGCTGCGGAACGATTTGTAACGCTTTGCAGCGGCCAACCTAAGGCAACACCGCATAATTCCCGCCTTACGGCTTAAGCACCGCTCCGGCGGCTGCGGCACGGCATCTGCGTTGCCAAAATGCTCGATAATACACAAAGTATTATCTGCGCTTTTGGCTTAGCAGCTGCCGCACCTCGCTCGCCGTATCGGCACTTAGAATTATGCGGTATTGCCCTAATAAAAACAACAGGAACATTGCAGTGTACAGCAGTGTTCCTGTTGTTTTTTCTGCAGAAGTTTATTGCGCATGGCGGGGTGTCACTATATATCATTACATGTGTCTTGACACGTGTAATGAACAGTGCTATACTGTCAAAGTTGGAATTACAGAAGAAACCGAGGAAACCACATGAAAATGGCTAATATGGATGACTATTTTGACGTAGTCATCGTTGGCACCGGCGCTGCGGGCCTTTACTGCGCCCTGAATCTGCCTGCGCGGTACCGCATTCTTCTGCTTACAAAGCAGAAAGCGGACGAGAGCGACTCCTTCCTTGCGCAGGGCGGCATTTGTATGCAGCATGGCGAGGCAGACTACCGCCCCTTTTTTGATGATACGATGCGGGCAGGCCATTACGAGAACAACCCCGCCACAGTAGACCTGATGATTCGTTCCTCCAACTCGATCATCCGGGATCTGGTGCGCCGCGGCGTCAGCTTTGCGCGGGATGACCACGGGGCTCTGCGCTTTACCCGGGAGGGAGCGCACTCCCGCCCGCGGATTCTGTTCCATGAGGATATTACCGGCCACGAGATCACCCAGACCCTGCTGAACGAGGTCCTGCGCTGCGAGAACATCGAACTGCGCGAGCATACGACTCTGCTGGATTTCTTCGCCGACGCCTCGGCCTGCGGCGGTGTCATTGCTGCCGGCCCGGACGGCGAACCGCGAGCCATCGGGGCAGGGGCGGTGGTGCTGGCCTGCGGCGGCATCGGCGGGTTGTATAAAAACTCCACCAACTTCCCCCACATCACGGGGGATGCCATCGCCATGGCCCTGCGTCACGGCGTTGCCTGTGAGCATCTGGACTATATCCAGATCCACCCCACGACTTTGTACAGCCACCGAAAAGGCCGTCGCTTTCTGATTTCGGAATCGGTTCGCGGGGAGGGCGCGCTGCTGCTGGATAAAAACGGGAACCGCTTTACCAACGAATTGCAGCCACGCGACGTGGTGAGCGCAGCGATCCGCGCACAGATGGAAAAGGACGGCACCGACCATGTGTGGGAGGATATGCGCCCCATCGGTGAGGCGGCTATCCGTGAGCATTTCCCCAACATTCTGGAGCGCTGCGAGGAGGAGGGGTACGACCCCATCCATGAACCGATCCCCGTTGTACCGGCTCAGCATTATTTTATGGGCGGCATCACGGCGGACCTGAGCAGCCGCACAGCACTGCCCCGGCTGTATGCCTGCGGCGAGACCTGCTGCAACGGTGTGCATGGACGCAATCGGCTGGCCAGTAATTCCCTGCTGGAATCTTTGGTCTTTGCACAGCGCGCGGCAGATGATATACTATACGGAGAACCGCCTGTCTTTACAGGCGATAAGCCCGATTTGGCCCCATACCGTGAACAGGAACCGCTGTTTGCCGCGTATCGGCAGGAGGTTCTGACCGCTATTGAGAGGAGTAAAAAGCATGAATGAGATCACCCAGCTGCTGCATATAGACCCGCTGCTGCTGCAAGCGCTGCGGGAGGATATTCCGGAGGAGGACGTTTCCACAAACGCCGTCATGCCCCACGCCTGCCCCGGCACCGTGGATCTGATTGCCAAGGAGGACGGCATTGTTGCCGGTCTGGCGGTCTATGCCCGCGTCTTTACGCTGCTGGACCCCGGCGCCAAGGTGGAATTCTTCTGCCGGGACGGCGATACCGTACAGCCCGGCCAGAAGCTGGCCGTTGTTACGGGCGATATACGCGCCCTGCTTTCCGGTGAGCGCGTTGCGCTGAACTACCTGCAGCGAATGAGCGGCATTGCCACCTATACCCATCAGCTGTCTGCCCTGCTGGAGGGAACCGGCATCACCCTGCTGGACACCCGTAAGACCAGCCCCAACAACCGCATTTTTGAAAAGTACGCTGTCCGCGTTGGCGGCGGCAGCAACCACCGCACCGGCCTGTCCGACGGCGTTCTGCTGAAGGATAACCACATCGGCGCTGCCGGCGGCGTGGCGAAGGCCGTCAAGATGGCCCGGCAGTATGCGTCTTTCGTCCGCAAGATCGAGGTGGAGGTTGAAACGCTGGAGCAGGTCAAAGAGGCCGTGGAAGCCGGTGCGGATATCATCATGCTGGATAACATGAGCGACGAGGATATGCGCAAGGCTGTGAATTTGATTGCAGGCCGTGCCAAGACCGAGTGCTCCGGCAATGTCACGCGGGAAAACATTGCCCGTCTGCGGAACATTGGCATTGACTATGTGTCCAGCGGCGCCCTGACCCATTCGGCCCCCATTCTGGATCTTTCCATGAAGCATCTGCGCCCTCTGACCGCGGAGGAGGCCTGATATGACCACCGCAGAGCGCCGTGCCGCCATTTTGCAGCAGCTTGCCCATGCCGGAGCGCCTATTGCCGCCCGCACGCTGGCTACCCATTACGGCGTCAGCCGTCAGGTCATCGTGCAGGATCTGGCGGTCATACGTGCATCACACCCCGGGATCATTTCCACTGCACGCGGCTATGTGCTGGAGCAGCCTGATCAGCCCGCCGGCTGCACACGGGAGTTCAAGGTGCGCCACACACCTGACCGAACCGAGCAGGAGCTGAACCTGATTGTGGACTGTGGCGGCCGGGTCAAGAATATCAGCATCAGCCACCGGGTCTATGGCCGTATCACCGCCGAGATGGACATCCGTTCCCGGCAGGATGTGCGGGAATTTCTGCAATCGTTTGAGGACAGTTCCTCCACGGTGCTGTCCACCGCCACCGACGGCTACCACTATCATCTGGTGGAGGCAGCCACCCCGGACAGGCTGAGCCTGATCGAAAAAGAACTGAAAGAGCACGGTTTTCTGGCTCCGCTGCAACCGTGGGAGCATTGAAGAAAGAAAACGAGGCATAATTATGACTGTCCATGAACTGCAGCAGGAGATCCTGCGCCTGAAACGGGAAAAGAATATCTGCATCCTGGCCCATGCCTACCAGAGCCAGCCTGTGCTGGAAGTCGCCGATTACACCGGCGATTCCTACGGCTTGAGCGTGCAGGCGGCCAAAACCAACGCGGACGGGGTCATCATGTGCGGTGTGCGCTTCATGGCCGAGACCTGCAAAATTTTAAGCCCGGAGAAAACTGTCTGGCTGGCCAACCCCATGGCGGGCTGCCCTATGGCCGAGCAGCTTGATCTGCCGACCTTGCAGGAATTGAAAAAGCAGTGCCCCGGCTACGCCGTGGTGGCGTACATCAATACAACCTCGGAGCTGAAAACGGCCTGCGATGTCTGTGTGACGTCCTCCAGCGCGCTGAAAATTTGCAGTGCGCTGGAAAACGATAAGATTCTGTTCATCCCAGATCCCAATTTGGGCGGCTATGTAGCAAAGCAACTGCCGGAAAAGCAGTTTGCCTTTTACCACGGCGGCTGCCCGCGCCATATCGTATGTTCGGCAGCAGATGTAGCCAAAGCCCGCGCTGCCCACCCGGAGGCGCTGCTTCTGGTTCATCCCGAATGCCGCCCCGAGGTCGTGGAGCAGGCTGATTATGTTGGCTCTACCACCGGCATTATGGCTTATGCAGAAAAGTCCGATGCCAAAGAGTTCATTATCGGCACGGAAAACAGCATCGTGGAGCACCTCTCCTATGCTTGCCCGGAAAAGCGGTTCTATCCGCTGGCCGTGCAGCTTACCTGCATGAACATGAAACAGACCACCCTGATGGACATTTACCATTGCCTGCAGGGCAGCGGCGGTGAGGAAATCACCCTGCCGCAGGACGTCATGCAGGGAGCCGGGCGCTGCATCCGCCGCATGGTGGAGCTGGGCGGCTGACAGATTGCACATATCCGCAATGGCCATCTGATACGATCCGCTTTGCATCCCGGCTTACACGGCGCTCTTTGCGGTATTGCCCTAAGGCAAGACCGCATAATTCCCGCCTTACGGCTTAAGCACCGCTCCGGCGGCTGCGGCACGGCATCTGCGTTGCCAAAATGCTCGATAATACACAAAGTATTATCTGCGCTTTTGGCTTAGCAGCTGCCGCACCTCGCTCGCCGTATCGGCACTTAGAATTATGCGGTATTGCCATAAGAAACCAATGAAAAAAGCATATACAGCATCGCGTTGCGAACCGCCGAGAGGCCGTTCGCCATAAACGCAGCTGTATATGCTTTTTACTTTGCCGTACAGATCCTTTGTACGCTATTTAAACGCGATCACGAATTCTGTTTGAAAACTTTATCCAGTGTTCCCATCAGGATGTTCACATCAATCGGTTTTGCAATATGTGCATTCATCCCTGCTTTGAATGCTTTTTGGCGGTCTTCCTCAAAAGCGTTGGCTGTCATGGCCACAATGGGAATGTTTGCCTTTTTATTGCTGCTCAATGTACGGATCTCCCGGGTGGCGGTGTATCCGTCCATTTTGGGCATCTGAATATCCATCAGGATCAGATCATACTCATCCTCCGCAGCCTCGTTCATTTTGGCAACGGCATCCGTGCCGTCCTCAACGGCGTCCACTTTCAGTCCGGCTTCTTCCAGAATGGCCGTTGCAATCTCTCGGTTCAGTTCGTTATCCTCGACCAACAGCACCTTTTTGCCCGTATAGTCGCCGTGCTTGGGCAGAAGGGGCTGCCTGCCCGACACCACTTTGTGTGTCAGTGCATCGCGCAGTTCCGACATAAACAGCGGTTTGGAAACAAACGCCGTGACACCGGCCTGCCGGGCCTCGTCCTCAATGTCGGCCCAATCGTAGGCCGTCAATATGATGATCGGCGTGCCGGGTTCGATTACTTTGCGGATCCTGCGCACCGTCTCAATGCCGTTCATATCCGGCATCAGCCAGTCAATAATGTAAACCTTGAACTCCGCACCCTGATTGTGCGCCTCCCTCGCGCGCAGGATGGCTTCCTTGCCGGAGGTCGTCCAGTCGGCTTCCATCTCAATTTCCCGCAGCATTTTGCTTACGCTCATGCAGGTCTGTGCATCATCATCCACAACCAGTGCACGGGTGCCTTTCAGGCCAGGAATCGGCGGATATTTCACCGATTCCGTACAAACCTTGCAGTCCAGGGTGACCGTAAACTCGCTGCCCTTTCCCTGCTCGCTCTTGACGACGATGGTTCCGCCCATCATATCTACGATGTTTTTCGAGATGGCCATGCCAAGGCCCGTACCCTGAATGCCGCTTCTTGTCGCAGTCTGTTCCCGTGAAAAAGAGTCAAAAACGTGCGCCTGGAAGTCCTTCGACATACCGATACCGTTATCTTTCACGCTGAAAACAAAGGTCGCATACCCACTGCGGGCAGACGGCTTTTCTTCAACGCGGATATTGATGGTACCGCCCGCCGGTGTAAACTTGACAGCGTTGCCCACGATGTTGAGCAGGACCTGATTCAGGCGCAGCTTATCGGTGACAATATCCTCGTGGTGCACATCCTGCGTGTCGATGTAAAGGTCAAGCTGTTTGGCGCTGATATTGCCTTGAATGATCGTGCGCAGGTCGTGCAGTACATCGGGCAGGTGGACTTCTGTGTTGTCCAGTTTGACCGTGCCGCTTTCGATACGGCTCATATCCAGAATATCGTTGATCAGACTGAGCAGATGCTGGCCCGATACGCTGATTTTCTTCAGATACTCTTTGACAAGGTCAATGTTATCAATATGCGCCGTGGCAAGGGCCGTAAACCCGATAATGGCATTCATCGGGGTGCGAATATCGTGCGACATACTGTTCAGGAATACCGTCTTGGCCTTATTGGCGTGTTCCGCCGCCGCCAGTGCATCGCGCAGGGCATCCTCCTGCTTTTGCTCCCGCCGCTTTTCCTCGGTAGCGTCGCGGGTAGCAACCAATACGGCTGTTACGTTGCCGTCCGCGTCTTTTCGCTGCGGTGTGATCAGCGTAAGGATCCATTTTCTGTCGACAGTCTGAGACGTAAGAGCCAAAGAGGTGTGACCCTTCAGACGTTCGGCCACTGTCGTCATGTCCGTAAAGGCGAGATACTCCTCGCGGGATGGCTCCGCGATAATTTTCTCGATTTGCTCCTGCTGTACGGATCGTTTCAGTGCAAAGTGCTTCTGCTTCTTGACCGTATCTGACGCGTTCTTGACGATTTCAACGGTGTTTTTCTTCAAGTCCACCAGTGAAATGGACGTATACGCCGTGCCAAGCGCTGTGATAATTCCGGTACGTTTCTGGTGCTGCCGCAGCGCGTCTTTTTCCATTTTGGTCTGCCACAGCAGTGCCATTAAAAAGACCATTACGGCTATGGCCAGATAGGATGCACAGACAATGTTGCGCGTCATGAACACCTGAGATGCCGGGAAAAACACAAAGAGCGCATAGTTCTCGGTATTTTCCCGGCTGCCGTACCAGACGCCCTGATTGCTGTTCAGGCGCGCAATGCCATCCTCCGCAGCACCGAAGGTTCCGTTATATAATTCCTGGCAGTCCTCTATTGCCTTGTTTACCTGTTTGCTGCTGTTGCTGCTGATGACCCTGCCGTTCTCCGTGATCGTAGCGATGCCGCCAAGCTCCAACGGAAAATCTCTCAACAGGGAATCCACCGTCAAATCTCCAATATCCTCATTGTCCTTCTGTATATAGGTAATCAGGATACCTGGTGCATCCGCGCGTGCCACCGCGGCAAAATCATAGAGTATCCCATTTTCTTCCAGACGGGTCGAGTATGTCTTTTTTGGATAATCAACGATATTGTGTACATAGGGGCTGTCGATCAGCTTCTCCCACAGCGGCATGGCGTTGCCACCCTTTGTGGTCTGCATGACAACATTCAGGTTTTCATCTAATACAAGCGCACCGGTCAAACGCTGTTCCTCTGCAAAAGAGTTCAGGTCCTGCGTGCCGAAACCTTCCTTCAGCGTCATTTCGTTGCCAAGGCTTACCGTTTTATCCAGCAGGCGGACAAGGCTTTTCACGCGGTCGTTGGCCGCATCAGTCTCGTACTGCTCTAAGCGGATCTTTACAAAACCAATCGTTTCATCCAATGTATGACGCAGTGCAATTCGGTTCAGATTCGTGAATGTGATCCAAAGTACAATGCCGAACGCAACTAACACAAGCAAAAACAGTCTCTTTTTGCCGGACTGCTTTTTCTCATTCATTTTCCCTGTTCCCCCCACACAGTTTTCTCTGCATCAAGCCCGAATTTTTCTGCAACGCGGCCAATCGTTCCGTCCTGCTTCATATCTTCCAGAGTTTGGGTCAGCTGCACAGCCAAATCCTCATGGGTGTCCTTTGCGAAGGCAACGCCAAGTTCGGAACTGTAAGGACTCTCTGCCAGCACACGGTAACTGCTTTCATCCAGATTTGTCCACTTGGCTACCAGTGCTTCATGGCCCGCGACGGCATCTACATAGCCTTTGCGCAGTGCCGCAAACATATCCTCTGTCGTCTCAAAGCTGTTGACTTGCTTGACCTCGGGCAGCAAAGAGGGAATTTCGCCGAGAAACAGCGACTCCGCCTTTGTGGTTGCCTGTACGCCGATGCGCTTACCGGCCAGATCGGACAGCGACTGGATATCGCTGTCTGCACGAACAGCCACGACCTGACGGCTGTACATATACGGACCGGCCCATTGGTACTTGGTTTCCCGCCCGTTCATGCTGAAGCATGACCAGATACAGTCGATCGTTCCGTCGCTGAGAAGGTTGTCTTTGTCCGGCCATGAAATCGTCCGGAATTCCGGCGTATAGCCAAGTCGTGAAAACGCTTCCGTCGCCAGTTCCACGTCGATGCCGGCAAACTGCCCGTTCCTGTCCAGATAGCTGTAAGGGTCAAACACATCAATGCCGACCACAATCGTCTGCGGCGCAGTCTCTGCCACAGAGTGCGGCTGTGCGGAACAGGCGCACAGACCTGCCATAAAAAGCATAGCCAAAGCCATAAGCAGACCATACACTTTTGCCCTGCTCATTGACGTTTTTCCTGTGTGGTGATGCCTGTTTGAAAAATGGAACATGCGCTTCTCTTCCTTATTATATAGGTTGTATACCGCTTGCCGCCGAACCCTGTCGGACGCAGTAAGCCATGAAGTAAACCATATTATAACTTTTCCAAATTGGAATTTTATCATACTACGGACATTATTGCAAGTGCTTTGCCTTGTCTTTGGCTTACAGTTTACCACATTTATACAATATCCGACGATAACTCCAAAAGGCGGTTTCAGCTATTGAAAAAATCTGGCAGAAGTGCTATAACAAGGATGGATTACAGTAAATTGAGAGAGATGACATGTATGTATTCCATCTTCCGTGATTTGGCAATTATTATTCTGAGCGCCAAGTTTTTTGGCCTGGCTGCCCGCAAGTGCAAGGCCCCGCAGGTGGTCGGTGAAATTCTCGCCGGTCTGCTGATTGGGCCTTGTCTGCTCAATCTGGTGCAGATCAACGATACGATCTCCGTTTTTGCTGAAATCGGCGTTGTGCTGCTGATGTTTTCCACAGGACTTGGCACCAACCTGAAAGAACTGATGCGGGCCGGGCCTATTGCCACGCTGATTGCCTGCATCGGTGTGCTTGTACCGTTGATGGGCGGTACGCTGCTCTACAGCGCATTCTACGGCTTTTCGGCAATCGGTAGCCCGGAATTCTTCCGCGCATTGTTTATCGGCACGATTATGACCGCAACCAGCGTGTCCATCACGGTGGCAACGCTGCAGGAGTTGGGCCACTTAAAGAGCTTCCTTGGCACTACCATTGTCAGCGCTGCCGTCATTGATGATGTCATCGGCATTATCGTGCTGACCTGTGTGCTGGGTGCCAGCTCCGGTGAGGGCACCGGCATCGGCGGCGTGCTGGTCCAGACCGCGCTGTTCTTTCTGGTTGCCGTTGGTATCGGCTATGTGTTCCACTGCGCCATGAAGTGGCTTGATTCCCGCAATCCCCATACGCAACGCATAACGATTGCCAGCCTTGCATTCTGCTTTGCAATGGCCTATATTGCCGAGAAATACTTTGGCATTGCGGATATTACCGGCGCTTACATTGCCGGTATCGTTCTCTGTACGCTGCACGACGCCGCTTATGTAGAGCGCCGGGTCGACATCAGCAACTATGTGATTTTTGCGCCGATTTTCTTTGTCAGCATCGGTTTAAAGACCGACATCAGCGGACTGACGCCGGAGATTCTGCTGTTCAGTGTTTGCTTTGTTCTCGTTGCCCTGCTGGCAAAAATCATCGGCTGTGGACTGGCGGCCAGAGCCTGCCGTTTCAACTGGGGAGACTCTCTTAAAGTCGGTGTCGGCATGATGACCCGCGGTGAGGTCGCTTTGATCGTGGCCCAGAAGGGCCTTGAGGTCGGCGTTGTCGAGCCTGTTTATTTTACGGCGGTCATCCTTTTGATCGTGGTTTCCAGCGTCGCCACGCCGCTGGCGCTGAAAGCGCTGTTCACGAAAATGCCCCCTGTTCCCCATCCAAGCGAAGCAAAAAAGTGACCGCTGCATAACCCCTGCCTGTCAGCCAATGCCGGTGCCGGACGACCCATAATGAAAGAAAAGCCCTGGTAGCAGGCTTAAAAGTGAGAAGCTGCTCATTCCCTACGGAGTGAGCAGCTTCTTTTGTGTTAAGATATGCGAAAATGCGAGATAATACGGCGCAGCAACGGCCTGCCGGTGGGCGCTTTGCATTTATCGCAGCTTATTTTCCCAGCCGACATTTGAAATCTGTATATCCGAACGTCACGATTTCCCGCGTAGTGCCGTCGGGCTTGCGGGCGTAAATACCGGGCAGGGGCATACCGTTGAAGGTGTTGTTCTTGCAGGTGGTGTAAATGGCCATATCGCCGAACACCAGCAGATCTCCCACGGCAGGCACAGCGTCAAAGCTGTAATCACCGATGACATCCCCCGCAAGGCAGGTCGGCCCGGCCAGCCGCACAGTGCAGGGCTTTTCACCGGGTTCCCCTGCCCCCAGCAGCGGCGGACGGTAAGGCATTTCGATCACGTCCGGTGTATGGCAGGCGGCGCTGGCATCCAAGATGGCAACCGTCGTATCGCCGTTTTGCACCACGTCCAGCACGCGGGTCAAGAGATACCCTGCGTTCAGGGCGCAGGCCTCGCCGGGTTCCAGATAAACCGTCACGCCCCAGTCATTCCGGGCGCGGCGGATACATTTTTCCAAAGTGGCCATGTCGTAGCCGGGGCGGGTGATGTGATGCCCGCCTCCGAAGTTCAGCCACTTCATTTTTGGCAGCAAATCGCCGAATTTCTCTGCCACTGCGTCCAGCGTCACGGCCAGCGCATCGGCGTCCTGCTCACATAAAGTGTGAAAGTGCAGGCCGTCCAACAGCCCGGGCAGGGCAGAATTTTCTGCCGCTGTCGCGTCCCACTGGGCGCGGGTCGTGCCCAAACGGCTGCCGGGGGCGCAGGGGTCGTAAATCGCGTGGCCGTCCTGGGTCGAGCACTCGGGATTGATGCGCAGTCCCACACTTTTGCCCGCCGCCTTGGCCGCGGGGCCAAATTTTGCCAGCTGCGCGGGCGAGTTGAAGACGATATGGTCAGCGTACCGCAGCAGCTCGTCCATTTCATCTGCGCGGTAGGCCGCGCAGAAAACGTGCACTTCTTTGCCGGGCATTTCCTCCGCGCCGAGCCGCGCCTCAAACAGGCCGCTGGCCTCGGTGCCCGCGAGGTGCGGCGCCAGCAGCGGGTACAAATCGTAGTTGCTGAACGCCTTTTGCGCCAGCAGCACCTTGCACCCGGTACGGCGGGCCAGCCCGCCCAGAATCTCCGCGTTGCGGGTCAGGGCAGCTTCATCCAGCAGGTAGCAGGGCGTGGGCAGGGCGGAAAATTCCGGCGGCACTGCGCCGTCGATGGCCGCAAACGGCGGCCGTGCGTCGCGCTGCGCCATCAGTCCACGAGAACCGGGTCATGGTTCTCGCTGCGGGGCAGGCCGTACTTGTCCAGTGCGTCGAGGAACGGGTCGGGGTTGAACTCCTCCACCGTGTAGACGCCGGGCTTGGTCCACTCGCCGGTCAGCATCATCAGCGCACCGCACATCGCGGGCACACCGGTGGTGTAGCTGATGGCCTGACTGCCGACCTCGCGGTAGCACTCCTGATGGTCGCACACATTATAAATGTAGTAGGTCTTGTCCTTGCCGTCCTTTTTTCCGGTGAAGATGCAGCCGATGTTCGTCTTGCCCTTGGTGCGGGGACCGAGGCTGGCGGGGTCGGGCAGCAGCGCTTTCAGGAACTGGATGGGCACGATCTCCTGACCGTTGTAATTGATGGGCGTGGTGGAGAGCATGCCCACATCCTCCAGGCAGCGCATGTGGTCAAGGTAGCTCTGTCCGAAGGTCATGAAGAAGCGGATGCGTTTGACATCGGGCAGGTTCTTGCCAAGAGACTCAATTTCCTCATGATGCAGCAGGTACATATCCTTCTGACCGACCTGGTCAAAGTTGTACTCGCGCTTGATACTCATGGGCGGGATCTCGATCCACTTGCCGTTCTCCATATAGCTGCCTGGGGCGGAGACCTCGCGCAGGTTGATCTCGGGGTTGAAGTTGGTGGCGAACGCATAGCCGTGATCGCCGCCGTTGCAGTCGAGGATGTCGATGGTGTCGATGGAGTCGAACTCATGCTTGGCGGCGTAGGCGCAGTAGGCCTGGGTCACGCCCGGGTCAAAGCCGCAGCCCAGCAGCGCGGTCAGGCCGGCGTCCTCAAACTTTTTCTTGTACGCCCACTGCCAGCTGTAGTCAAAGTAAGCGGAGAAACCGGCCTCCTTGCAGCGCTTCTCGTAGATGGCACGCCACGCGGGGTCGTCGGTGTTTTCCGGCTCGTAGTTGGCAGTGTCCATATAGTTTACGCCGCAGGCCAGGCAGGCGTCCATGATGGTCAGATCCTGATACGGCAGGGCGATATTCATGACGAGGTCAGGCTTGTAGCTGTTGATGAGGTCGCACAGCTGCTGGACGTCGTCGGCATCGACCTGCGCAGTGGTGATTTTGGTCCGGGTGGTGGGGGCCAGCTTGGCGGCCAGCGCGTCGCACTTGGATTTGGTGCGGCTGGCGATGCACAGCTCGGTAAAGACGTCGCTGACCTGGCAGCACTTGGAGATGGCGACGCTTGCCACGCCGCCGCAGCCGATAACAAGAACTTTGCTCATGATGGAACTCCTTTGTGTTTTTTTATTGTATGATGTGTATGGGTGTTTTGTAGGGGCGAACATTGTTCGCCCGTGCCTGTTTGTGGCAGCGGCAGCTTTCCCGGTCGGATATGGAATCCGCCCCTACATCCTCTCCCCCGATAAGGTTGAGAATGCAGGGAGGGGTCTTGACCCCTCCGCGGGGCGTCGAGGACGCCGCTTCCTACAGGGATGGCTGCTTACTTTTCCAGTGCCAGCAGCAATTCCCGCAGCACCTTGCAGGCCGTGGCCGTGGAAACGCCGCTCTGGTCGAGCATGGGTGCCAGCTCGTTCACGTCCGCGCCAATGATGTTCGCTTTCGTTACGGTGCGGATGGCCCCAAGCAGCTGCAAAAAGCTGACACCGCCCGCCTCGGGCGTGCCCGTGCCGGGGAAGGCCGACGGGTCGAGGCAGTCCAAATCAATGGTCAGATAGACAGGCACATCGGTCTGGCACAGCCAGTCGGTCAGCTCGGTCAGGCCGGTAAAGTCGAACTTGTGCATATCGGTGTGCCGCGCGGCGAACTGAAATTCCTCCCGGTCACCGCTGCGGATACAGAACTGGTGGATGCGCCCGTCGCCGACCAAATCATGGCAGCGGCGCAGCACGCAGGCGTGGCTCAGCTGCGCGCCGAGGTAATCGTCCCGCAGATCGGCGTGGGCGTCAAAATGTACGATATGCAAATCGGGATATTTGCGCACCGCCGCGCGCACCGCGCCCAACGTGACAAGGTGCTCGCCGCCCAGCAGCAGCGGCAGCTTTCCGTCGCGCAGAATTTCCGCCGCGCGGGACTCGATGTCCACAAGGGCACTCTCGCTGGAACCAAAGCACAGCTCCAGGTCGCCGCTGTCAAACACATTCCCATCGGTCAGGTCCTTGTCCTGATAGGGACTGTAAGTTTCCAGACCGTAGCTTTCGTGGCGCATGGCCGCGGGGCCAAAGCGCGCACCGGGGCGGTAGCTTGTGGTGGAATCAAACGGTGCACCGTATAAAACAATGCTTGCCGTGCGGTAGCTGCTGTCGCAGCCGATGAAATTTTCAACATTGCGGTGCAGCATCAGTGTTCCTCCACTTCCCGCAGCATTTCCTCAAGGAAAGCGGGCAGATAAAACGCCCCGACGTGCAGCCGGGAGGTGTAATAGCGGGTGCGCATGTTCAGCGCGTTCCACGCATCGGCGTCCATATCGTTGATGGGATGATATTTTTTGCTGGCAAAGCCGAACAGCCAGTATCCCGCCGCAAAGGTCGGGATGTGCGCCTGATACACCTTGCTGATGGGAAAGGTGCTGGCAATGCGCTGGTGGCTGCGCTGCATGGCGGTGGCGTCCTCGGCATAGAACGGGCTGCCCTGCTGGTTGACCATGATGCCGTCCGCGCGCAGGGCGTTGAAGCAGCTGCCGTAAAATTCGCGGGTGAACAGCCCCTCCGACGGGCCGAACGGGTCGGAGGAATCCACGATGATAAGGTCGTACTCATCCTCACACTTGCGGATGAATTTCAGCGCATTTTCGTAATAAATATGTACGCGGCGGTCATCCATGCGGCAGGCGTTGCCGGGCAGGTAGGCGCGGCAGGCCTCGATGACCTGCGGGTCCATCTCCACAAGGTCAATGCTTTCCACGCGGTCATAGCGGGTCAGCTCCCGCACAACGCCGCCGTCGCCCGCACCGATGACGAGAATATCCTTGGCGTTTTTGTGTACCGACATCGGCACGTGGGTGATCATCTCGTCGTAGATGAACTCGTCGCGCTCGGTCAGCATGACGTTGCCGTCCAGCGTCAGCACGCGGCCAAACTCCGGTGTTTCAAAAATGTCGATGCGCTGATAGTCGCTCTGCTTGGAGTAAAGCTGGCGGTTGACCCGGATGCTGTGCTTGACATCGGGGGTGTGAAACTCCGAAAACCACATTTCCATTGTAAAACCTCCCTGTCAGGCCAGCACGTTCAGGCGCAGAATGTCGGGATCTTCCGGTCCGGTCATGCTGCAGCCCTTGGCCTTGGCGTACTCGATATAGTCTAAAATTTCAGCGGTGATGCGCTCGCCCGGGGCCAGAATCGGGATGCCCGGTGGGTAGCACATGACGAACTCGCTGCACACCATGCCCTCAGTCTCGCGCAGGGGCAGGCTCTTCTTGGGGGCGTAGAACGCTTCCTGCGGGCTGGCAGCGACCTCGGGGTCAATGTACTCCTGGCTCAACAGGCCCGCACCGTCGGTGTGGTAGCGGCGTTTGATTTCGGCCAGTGCGCTGACAAGGCGCTCGACCTCCTGCGGGCGGTCACCGATGGAGAGATAAGCCAGTATATTGCCGATGTCGCCAAACTCGATCTGAATGTCGTATTCGTCGCGCAGGATGTCATAGACCTCAATGCCCGCAAGACCGATGTCCAGCGTGTGGACGCTGAGTTTTGTCGTATCAAAGTCAAAAACGGAATTTCCGTTGCAAAGCTCCTTGCCGAAGGCATAGTACCCGCCCACGGCGTTGATCTCCTCGCGGGCGTACTCGGCCATATCGGCCACCTGATGGAACACCTGCCGCCCGCGCAATGCGAGATTGCGGCGGGAAATATCAAGGCTCGACATCAGCAGGTAACTGCCGGACGTCGTCTGGGTCAGGTTGATGATCTGCCGCACATAGCCCGCGTGGACATTGGGGCCGGTCAGCAGCAGACTGGACTGGGTCAGGCTGCCGCCGCTCTTGTGCATCGAGACGGAGGCCATATCTGCGCCCGCCGCCATGGCAGAGACAGGCAGCCCGCCGCCAAAATAGAAGTGTGTGCCGTGGGCTTCGTCGGCCAGGCAGAGCATCCCGGCGTCGTGAGCCATCCGCACGATGGCGCGCAGGTCGCTGCAAATGCCGTAGTAGGTGGGGTTGTTCACCAGCACGGCTACGGCGTTGGGGTGCTCGGCAATGGCCTTGGCCACCTGCTCCCGCTTCATGCCCAGACTGATTCCGAGGCGGTTGTCCACCTCCGGGTTGACGTAGACCGGCACCGCACCGCAGAGCACCAGCGCGTTCAGCACGCTGCGGTGCACGTTGCGCGGCAGAATGATCTCATCCCCGCGCTTGCAGGCGGTCAGCACCATGCTTTGTACCGAGCTGGTCGTGCCGCCCACCATTAAAAAGGCGTGTGCCGCGCCGAACGCATCGGCAGCCAGCTCCTCGGCCTCGCGGATGACCGAAACCGGGTGGCAGAGATTGTCCAGCGGCTTCATGCTGTTGACGTCCACGCCGACGCACTGCTGGCCCAGAAACGCGGTCAGCTCCGGGTTGCCGCGCCCGCGCTTGTGGCCCGGCACGTCAAAGGGCACGACGCGCATACGGCGGAAGTTTTCCAGCGCTTCATGGATGGGTGCGCGGCGCTGGTCCAGCCGGGTGCGCTTTGTTTCTCCGTTCATTTTTACCTCCGTTCGCGGTCCCCTTGCAAAATAAAAAACGCAAGCCGTGCACATACGTGCAGACTTGCGTTTGAATCCAGCGTATTTTTGCACAGGCCGAAAACCCCCGGTACCACACCGGGAGAGCGTCCTGCATGATTCAAAAAGGCTGAGCGTGTCAGAGTCTATATAGCAATTACACTTTTACTACTCTTTATTGACCGTTTCACAAGTCTGCACACCAAAACGTGCAATTTCATGGTTGTAAAGGAACCAACTTATAAAATTTGAGCTTTTAACTCAATCAATAAGGCAACCAAAGTTGCCGATCGGCAGTGGACCCGGCTGTCCGTATGGCCTTAGCCCCCGATGGGCGGTCCGTAGGTAAATTGCTTTGAAAAACTCTTACAAACTCGATTCGTCTTTCAAAATCTAAGAAAGTATAACATGACAAAATTGCTGTGTCAATATTTTGGTGAAAAATAATTTATAGAGTGGTTTTCCTGCAATTCTCAAAGATTGTTGCGCGGCTACGGAATCGTTTCCGCTAAATTTGTCACTATTTTTGGAACTTTTCCACAAAAACAGGGGGTGCAAATTTGTGCATCAGGCCGATTTTGCAGTAAATCGCAAAAAACGATTGATTATTGCGCCGGAAAGGTGTATTATAAGATCAATCCGAAACGGAAACGTTTCCGACGAAACAAATCAACACCCTTGCAAATCATTGTTTTTCTTAAGAAGGAGGAAAAAACATGAACGCAAAAAAGACACTCTCGATGACTCTGGCAGCCGCTATGGCTGCGGGTCTGCTGGCAGGCTGCGGCGGCAGCTCCTCTACGGCTGCTTCCTCTACCAGTACCAGCACCGAATCCAAGGCTGAATCCACTGCCGCTTCTACCGAGGCGACCACTGATGCAGCCGGCAAGGTCTACTACCTGAACTTCAAGCCCGAGCAGGACGAAGCCTGGCAGAATCTGGCCAAGAAGTACACCGAGGAGACCGGTGTTCCCGTCACCGTCGTGACCGCCGCCTCCGGCCAGTACGAGACCACCCTGATGAGCGAGATGGCCAAGAGCGATGCGCCCACCCTGTTCCAGGTCAATGGCCCTGTCGGTCTGGCAAACTGGAAGGATTACTGCTATGATCTGACCGGTACCAAGATCCTCGGCGATCTGACGAGCGATTCCTACGCCCTGAAGGACGGCGACGCCACGCTGGGTGTTGGCTACGTTATCGAGAGCTACGGCCTGATCACCAACAAGACCCTGCTGGAGAAGGCCGGCTACACCGTTGACGACATCAAGAGCTTTGCCGACCTGAAGAAGGTTGCCGAGGACATCACCGCCCGCAAGGACGAGCTGGGCTTCTCTGCCTTCAGCTCCGCCGGTATGGACGGCTCCTCTGACTGGCGCTACAAGACCCATCTGGCCAACCTGCCCATCTACTTCGAGTATCAGGAGGACGGCATCGACAACACCGACGCCATCAAGGGCACCTATCTCGACAACTACAAGAATATCTTCGACCTGTACATCAACAACTCCACCTGTGATCCTACTGAACTGGCTGGCAAGACCGGCGACGACAGCCGCAACGAGTTCCTGAACGAAGAGGCTGTCTTCTTCCAGAATGGTTCTTGGGAGTACACCAACCTCGTCGGCGACGGCAAGCCCTTCACCGATGACGATCTGACCATGCTGCCCATCTACATTGGCGTCGGCGATGAAGCCAACCAGGGCCTGTGCACTGGCACTGAGAACTACTGGTGCGTCAACAAGGAAGCCAGCGAGGACGACATCAACGCAACGCTCGACTTCATGTACTGGTGTGTTTCCTCTGACGAGGGCACCAAGGCCATGGCTAACGACATGGGCTTCGTTATCCCCTTCAAGAATGCTGCTGAGTCCCCGAACGTCTTCGTCAAGGCCGATAAGGAAATGACCGCCGCCGGCAAGACCCCTGTGGCTTGGAACTTCTCCACCATGCCTTCCGAGAACTGGAAGAACGGCGTTGGTTCTGCTCTGACCGCTTACGCCGCCGGTACCGGCAGCTGGGATGATGTCGTCACCGCTTTCGTCGATGGCTGGGCATCCGAGGCCGCTCTGAACGCTGCTGCATAACATAAGATTGTTTTCTCTACACTGAAAGCTTTTTCTCCTTACCTAGTATTACCGGTTAGCGGGGCGGGCGGTTTCGCCCGCCCCGCTTCTTTTGCAGAAAACAAAAATTACAACAAAGGGAGCATACTTATGGAAAAAGCCATTCGACGTTATTGGCCTGTTTTCGTACTGCCGACCCTCATCGCCTTTATTATTGGCTTTGTCTGGCCGTTTATCTGGGGTGCAGGGCTGTCGTTCTGCAAGTTCACCACCGTCAAAAATGTGCAGTTTGTGGGCTTAAGCAACTACGCAATGATTTGGTCGGATAACACCTTCACCCATGCGTTCTGGTTCACAGCGGCGTTCACCGTCGTGTCCACCCTGCTGATCAACGTGCTGGCCTTTGCCATCGCGCTGCTTCTCACCCGCGGTATGCACGGCACCAACGCTTTCCGCACCATCTTCTTCCTGCCGAACCTGATCGGCGGCATCGTGCTGGGCTATATCTGGCAGATCCTGCTCAACGGTCTGCTGTCCTCCTGGGGTAAGTCGCTGCTGGCGCTGAATGCCACCTACGGCTTCTGGGGTTTGATCATCCTGATGTGCTGGCAGCAGATCGGCTACATGATGATCATCTATATTGCCGGTTTGCAGAATGTGCCTGTGGATCTGGTGGAGGCCGCACGCATTGACGGTGCAACAAGCAGCCAGATTTTGTTCAAAATCAAAATCCCGATGGTCATGCCCAGCGTGACGATCTGCACCTTCCTGACGCTGACGAACTCCTTCAAGCTGTTCGACCAGAACCTCTCGCTGACAGCCGGTGAGCCTGCAAAGCAGTCCATGATGCTGGCCTACAACATCTACGACACGTTCTACGCACGCTCCGGACCCCAGTGGAAGGGCATCGGTCAGGCCAAGGCCGTCGTTTTCTTCCTGTTTGTGGTCGTTTTTTCGCTGCTCCAGCTGCATTTTACCCGCTCTAAGGAGGTGCAGGCATAATGGGTGCTACTAAAAAAGACCGCCGCATCAACGCGGTACTGTCCGTTCTGTTCACGATCCTGTGCATCGCCTGGATGTACCCGGTGTTCATGATTTTGATGAACTCCCTCAAGACCGAGCGCGCCATCACGACGAGCCACGCCTTTGAGCTGCCGAACGCCGAGACCTTCGTCGGCCTGAAAAACTACATTTATGGCATTCAGGAAATGGACTTTTTGTCCTCTTTCTGGTATAGTTTAGTGATCACGGTTTCGTCTGTGGCACTGATTTTGCTGTGCTGCTCCATGTGCGCATGGTATATCACCCGTGTGCAGAACACCTTGTCCAAAGGTATGTACTATCTGTGCGTATTCAGCATGATTGTTCCCTTCCAGATGGTCATGTTCACACTGGCAAAAACCGCTGATACCTTAAAGCTGAATAACCCCTACAACATCTGCATCATCTATCTGGGCTTCGGCGCGGGACTTGCGGTGTTCATGTTCACCGGCTTTGTAAAATCCATGCCGATTGCTATTGAAGAAGCCGCTATGATCGACGGCTGCAATCCCATCCAGATTTTCTTCAAGGTCGTCTGCCCGATTTTGAAGCCGACGATGATCTCTACCGCCATTTTGGAAACCATGTGGGTCTGGAACGACTATCTGCTGCCCACGCTGGTGCTGGACATCAAGACCTACCGCACGATTCCTATGGCGATCCAGTATTTCCGCGGCAGCTACGGCAAGGTGGAGATGGCACCCATGATGGCCTGCATTATGATTACGGTGTTGCCTGTTATCGTGCTGTACCTGATCTGCCAGAAATATATTATCGATGGCGTGGTCGCCGGTGCTGTCAAGGGGTAAATTTGACACTTCTTCAAGAAAGAGGATTGGCAAATGACCATCAAAGACATTGCGCGGGAGTCCGGCTATGCGGTCGGGACCGTCTCACGAGCCTTAAATAACGCCCCCGGCGTCAGTGCAGAAACCCGTCAAAAAATATTGGAAATCGTAAACCGCCACAATTATGAACCGAACGCCAACGCCAAGCATCTGAAGCAGCAGGCCAACGATGGGATCGCACTGATTGTGAAAGGCACCCAGAATATGCTGTTTGCCGGCATTTTGGAACCGCTGCAGCAGATCATTGAGGAAAGCGGCTACGTTGCGACGGTCTACTATATTGACGAGGAAGCCAACGAGGTTGCGCAGGCCCGGCGCATCTGCACAGAGCGCAAACCCCATGGTATATTGTTTCTCGGCTCAAATCCGGAATACTTCACGCCGGAGTTGGAGGCACTGGGTATCCCCTGCCTGCTGCTGACAAACAGCGCGGCATCCCTGCGCATCCGCAATTTGTCCAGTGTGTCTGTAGACGATATGGCTGCATCGGACACGATGATCGAATATCTGTACAAAAAGGGGCACCGCCGCATCGGAATCATCGGCGGCAAGCCCAATCTTTCCCGTCCAAGTCTCGCCCGTCTGGCTGGCTGTCAGGGTGCTATGCTGCGCCTTGGTCTGCCGTTTGACATGGAAAAGCAGTATGCGTATGCGCGGTTCTCGCTTTCCAGCGGGTATGAGGCAATGGAGTATCTCTTAAAGCACAGTCCCGACATTACGGCAGTGTTTGCCATGTCCGACCTGATGGCGCTCGGCGCAATTCGTGCGCTGCGAGATCACGGGCTGTGTGTGCCGCAGGATATTTCCGTCACAGGTTTTGACGGCATTGCGCTGGGACAGTACAGTGTGCCCCGGCTGACGACCATCCGGCAGAATATGGGGCAATTGGCGCAGCGTTCGGCGCGGATCCTGCTCCACAACATCCAAAAACCCGGCAATGCCGTGCACGAGATCGTCTCCTTCGATCTGACCGAAGGAGAAAGCGTGCGCGAACTGTGAACGAAAGACATCCCGGCTTCTTACTATCAAAAGAAAGAGGGGTTCTCTGATGAGAGCAAGCGGCATTCTAATGCCCATTTCAAGTCTGCCCTCGCCTTACGGTATTGGTACCATGGGTGCAGCCGCGCGCAGCTTTGTGGACTTTTTGGTCAAGGCCGGGCAGGCATACTGGCAGATTCTGCCCGTCTGCCCCACAAGCTACGGCGACAGTCCCTATCAGTCGTTCTCGACCTTTGCGGGCAACCCGTATTTTATCGATCTGGACGATCTGGCAAAGCAGGGACTGCTGCTGCCGGAGGAATATGCGTCCATCGACTGGGAATGCACCGCCGACTGCATCAACTACGGCGTCATGTACGAAAAGCGCTACGCAGTGCTGCGCTGTGCTGCCAAACGTCTGCTGGCAAAGCCCGGTGCCGACTACCGCCGCTTTGTGAAGGAAAACGACTTCTGGCTGCCCGACTACGCGCTGTTCATGGCGCTGAAGGACGCCCACAACGGAGCCTGCTGGCTGGAATGGGAAGAACCGCTGCGGCGCCGTGAGCCCGCTGCCTTGGCAGCAGCCCGGCAGCAGTACGCCGACGATGTGGCGTTCTGGCAGGCTGTACAGTTTATGTTCTACAGTCAGTGGCAGGCACTGAAGCACTACGCCAACCGGCAGGAAATCCGCATCATCGGCGACCTTCCCATCTATGTGGCGCTGGACAGCGTCGATGTGTGGAGCTGCCCGCAGGAGTTCCAGCTCGACGAGAACCTGCTGCCCACCGAGGTGGCAGGCTGCCCGCCGGACGGCTTCTCCGCCACAGGCCAGCTGTGGGGCAACCCGCTGTTCGACTGGGACTCCATGGCCAAGACCGGCTACGCATGGTGGGTGCGGCGCATCAAACACATGTGCAGCATCTATGATGTGGTTCGCATTGACCACTTCCGCGGATTTGCGGGCTATTATGCTATCCCCTACGGGGAAGCAACCGCCCAGAACGGCCGCTGGCGCGAAGGCCCCGGCTATGCGCTGTTTGCTGCCATAAAGAAAAAGCTGGGCAGCCCGCGCATCATCGCCGAGGATTTGGGATTCCTGACGGAAGATGTCACTGCCCTGCTGAAGCAATGCGGCTATCCCGGCATGAAAGTGTTGGAGTTTGCCTTTGACAGCCGTGACGGTGGCGATTACCGCCCCCATAGTTACCCCAAGAACTGCATTGCCTATGTAGGCACCCACGACAACGAGCCTGTGAACGGCTGGATGGAAACCGCCGCCCCTGAGGACGTGGCGCGCGCCGTGCGCTACCTGAATCTGACGAAGAAAGAGGGCTATCACTGGGGCATGATGCGCGGCATCTGGTCCAGCGCTGCCGATCTGGCTGTTGTGCAGGCACAGGATCTGCTGGGCCTTGGGCATGAATCCCGCATGAACACGCCGTCCACTCTGGGCGGCAACTGGTGCTGGCGTGCCGAACCCGGTGTCTTTAACACGCGGCTGGCCAAAAAGCTGCACAGTGAAATGGAACTGTACGGACGTTTGCCGGAATGAAAACAGCCTTCGTGCTATGGTGTCGGCTGGTCCTCCGTGCAGGATCCGCTGCCTAAACACATAAAGGCTGCATTCAAATTATTCAACCGTTGTATCACACGATACAACGGTATTTTTATTGACAAAAAGTTCCTGCCGCTTAGCGCTGCTTTACCTTCTTCCGATAGGTTCATTCCCCATCTTGCTTTCTGCCTACAATCAAAATGCTGCAACTGCTGTCCCTGCGGCAAGGAGGGCGGCGGAGATTTTTTGCACGAAGGCGAGGGCTTTGGGGCCGTCGCCGTGGACGCAGACGGAATCGGCCTGCAGGGTTACGGTGCTGCCGTCGTCGGCCTGTACGGTACCCTGCGCTGCCATCTGCAAGACCCGCGCAATGGCGGTATCCTCGTCCTCGATCATTGCGCCGGGAGCGCCGCGTGGCACAAGGCTGCCGTCGGCCTGGTAGCCGCGGTCTGCGAATACCTCGCTGGCAACGGGCAGTCCGATGGCGTTTGCAGCCTTGACCATCTCGCTGCCGGAGAGTGCCAGCAGCACAGCACCGGGAGCTGCAGCCTGCACAGCGCGGCAGATGGCCGCCGCCAGCACCGGATCCCTGGCGGCCATGTTGTACAGCGCGCCGTGAGGTTTGACGTGGTGCAGCGGTACGCCCGCCGCATCGCAGAATGCCTTCAGCGCACCGATCTGGTACATCACGTCGGCCTCGGCTTCGGCGGGGGAAATTGCCATTCTGCGGCGGCCAAAGCCCTGCAAATCCGGCAGTCCCGGGTGTGCACCCACCTGCACGCCGTACCTTTTGCACAGCAGAACGCTCTTTTGCATTACGGACGGATCGCCCGCGTGGAACCCGCAGGCAATGTTCGCGCTGGTCACATAGGGCAAAATTTCGGCATCCATGCCGATGGTGTACGCGCCGAAGCTCTCGCCCAGGTCGCAGTTTAAATCAATGGACGGCATTGCAACATCCCCCTTAGTATTTCAGCAGTGTGTTTTTTACGTCGGTCACAAACATATACCCCGGCGCATGCGTGATGCAGAACTCCGGCTTCGAGTGCATGACCACGGCCTGGGGCGTGACCCCGCAGGGCCAGAAAACCGGTGTTTCGCCCGGACGAATCGTCACGGCATCGCCGTAATCAGGGTGGGCCAGATCGGTGATGCCGATGGCCTCCGGAGCGCCGATCTGCACCGGCGCACCGTGCACGCGGGGCATGCCCGCCGTGATGGCCACCGCCGCAGGCACCTGCGCGTGGGGAATCGGACGCATACTGACGACCATATTTCCGCTGAACACCCCCGCGGGCGTGCAGGGAATGTTGGTGTTGTACATCGGCACATTGACGCCTTCCTCGATCTGGCGCACCGGGATGTCCGCGTCCAGCAGCGCCGACTCAAAGGAGAAGCTACACCCGATGAGGAAGCTGACCAAATCGGACCGTTCCTCAAAATAGCGCACCACATCGGTGGTTTCTTCGGTCAATTCGCCGCTTCGGTAGATGCGGTAGCGCGGGATGTCCTGCGCAATATCGCTGCCCGGGGCAAATTGGGAGAAGCTGCGCTCCCCGGCATCGGCCACTTCCAGCAGCGGGCAGGCCTTGGGGTTGCGCTGGCAGAACAGCAGGAAATCCCACGCCAGTGCCTTGGGAAGCACCACCAGATTACCCTGGGCGTAGCCGTCGCAGCAGCCTGTGGTCGGGGCATCCAGCTTGCCCGCGCGGATCAACGCCCGAATCTCAGCCGGGGGAAATGCGGAATAGTTCATAACGTGCACCTTCTTTTACAAGCGATCTCTTACCCGCTGCCACAGGGCCGCCTGCTGCCGGGCAGCCTGCACGGCCCGGGACGGCGTCACAAAGGTAAAGCATACCCGCTGCCCGGGGCGGAGCTGCGCCAGCGCGGGCAAGTCGGCAGAAATCACCGTGGCAATTTTGGCATAGCCGCCCGTGGTCTGGTGGTCGGCCAGCATGACAATGGGCTGCCCGTCGGCGGAGACCTGCACCGACCCGGGCACAATACCGTCGGAGAGAATATCCGCGCCGCGGCGCATTTGCAGCGGCGTGCCCGCCAGCTTGCAGGCCATACGGTCACAGTCCGGCGTCAGGGTATAGATACCGTGGATAAAATCCTGTCGGCCCTGCACGGTAAAGGCGGCGTCCTGCGGGCCGGGCACGGCGCGCAGCAGCGGCAGCATCTGCGTTCCCTGCACGCGCATGGGGTGCAGCCCGCCGCACACAGTCTTGTCCCGCAAGGGACGGTCCAGCCGTTTGGCAGTGATGGCCTGCCACAGCGCGAGAGTATCACATGAGCCTATGGGCAGGGTATCGCCCGCGGCCAGCTTGCGGCCCTCCAAGCCGCCGATGCCGCATTTTACATCGGTGGCACGGCTGCCCAGCACGGGCGGGGTGGCAATGCCGCCGCCCACGGCCAGATAGCTGCGCAGTCCTGTTTTTGCCGCCCCCATCTGCAGCACACTGCCTGCTTTGGCAAGCAGCGGTGCGTAATAGGGTACGGGCGTACTGTCCAGCGCAGCAGGGCTTTCGGCCCCCGTCAGAGCAAAGACGGTGTCCGTTTCAAACCGCAGGGCCGCGCCGCGCAGGGTGCATTCCAGCACGGCTGCACCCGGGTCGTTGCCGACCAGCACATTGCCCAGACGGTAGGCGTATCCGTCCGCTGCGCCGCAGCTGCGGTAGCCCTGGGCAGCATAGCCCACGCGGCCCGCATCCTGCACAGTTGTAAGCGGGCCGGGGTCCAGTACGGTGATGCTCATGCCGTGCCCTCCTTTGCCGCCAGGGCTGCAAATTCCGCCGCGGTGATGGGTTTAAATTTTATGCGGTCCCCCGCCGTGTAGGGCAGTGCGCCCGATTCCGGGTCAAACAGTTTGCGCGGCGTGCGGCCGATGAGCTGCCAGCCGCCCGGGCTGGCAATAGGGTAAATGCCGGTCTGCTCGCCGCCGATGCCCACCGCCCCGGCCGGGATGGCCGTGCGCGGTGTGTTCAGCCGCGGGGTAAACAATCGTTCGTCCAGCCCGCCCAGGTACGGGAACCCCGGCAGGAACCCCAGCATATAAATGCGGTATTCCCGCCCGGTGTGCAGCGCGATGACTTCTGCTTCGGTCAGTCCCGCGTGCTTTGCCACAAAGGGCAGGTCGGGGCCGAAATCGCCGCCGTAGCATACGGGGATCGTGACCAGCCTCCCCTCCCCCGCCGCGGTGTCCGCGCCGTCAGCGTCACTCAGCCCTTGCAGGGCTGCCGCCAGCGTGTCATAGTCGGTCACAAGCGGATCATACACCACCAGCAGCGACGCAAAAGCGGGCACTGTCTCGGTCACGCCGGGCAGCTTGGCCGCCAAAACGCGGCTGTTCAGTTCCGCCACCGCCGCGCCGATCTCCGGTGCAATGCGCTGGGGGAATCCCGCCAGCAGGGCACAGTCCCCAACCGGGTGTACCGTAAACGGCAGCATGACCGCTGCCCCCTTCCTTCTATAATAGTCAGTCAAAGAAGTGCTTTGCCAACACAGGGCCGAACCAGTGATCCGACTTGTGGGAGTACCGTACCGCGTAGGCCGTGCACTGGCGCATCAGACTGACGATGCTGACGTTCATGCGCGTGCTGAATCCGTCAATGCCCGGCAGCAGTGAGCCCGTCATATCAATAAACCCGTTGCGTGCCGCCACCCGCATGACCTCGGACTCCATGTCCTCGTGGTGCAGGATCTCCATATCTTTTTTGAGATACGCCAGCGCGGCCATCAAGCCGTAGCAGCCCCAGTCGGAGCAGGTGGCCGTGATAATGTTGTCAGTTCTGGTGGCGCTTAATATGCCCCCGCCGCAGCCGCATTGGCACTCGTCCCTGTCGGTGAACGGCACATATTTTTTGATGTGGTCGGCAATCGTGCCCATGCCGATCTCATTGCCCAAGTCACCGATGGCAATATTCGGCACACCGTCGGCGCGCAGCTTTTCCCACAGCACATCGCTGCGGGCCTGCAAGGCGGTCACGTCCAGCCCGACGGCATTGTGACAGACCCCCAGGGCGTTCGCGCCGCAGGCTTCGACAGAGACGACTGCCGCGGGATTGCGGGCAGCCAGCTCGGCAGCCTGGGCCGGGGCGTCGGCCAGGTTTTTGGTAAAGGCAGCGACCCCCATGCTTAAAGGCAGCGTCTGCACGATGTCGAGGTCTTCATAGATATGCAGACCAACGACGGCGGCGCACTTTTCAATGGCCTGGACGCTGTCGGCGGGGCATACGATGACCGGCTTTGCACCGAACGCCATCACCAACGCGCGGGCCAGCAGCATGGAACTGACCGTGCCGTCCATCTCGGGCACTTTATGCGGCAGCAGGACGAATCCGGTAATAATGTACACCAGATCGTTCTCTTTTACCGCATCGCACAGCACCTGCGCCGCGTGCATCGTCAGAGGTTCACCGGTATAGGCGCGGCTGCCCGCGTACAAAATGCGGCAGACACCGTAGCCGCGGGGATCAAGATTCATCAAAGCATCGAGATTTTCGCCTACGTTGTGCTTTTCCAGTTCGTCACGGGTCATCCTTCCCACCCCCGTTTCAGTCCACAACGGTTGTTTTGCCGGTGTAGGCGTAGTATTCGCGCAGGACCTCGTTCTGAATCGCTTTCAGCGTGGCGGGGTCTTTGCCGCCCGCGGGCTTGCCGTCCACCTCGCAGGCGTGCAGGCAGAAGTTGGAGGACGACGTCACGATGATCTCATCGGCGTTGCGCAGGTCATCCAGCGTAAAGCATTTTTCCATGACTGTAATGCCCAGGCGGTAGCACGCTTGGATCATGTGGGTCTTGGCGATGCCGCGCAGGATAAATTCATCGTTGGGATGAGAATAAAATACGCCGTCCTTCAGAATCGACACGTTGGAGTGGGCGCACTCGGTCACGATGTCACCGCGGTGGAACACCGTCTCCTGCACGCCGATGCGCTTTGCGTGCTGTGCCGCTACAACGCTGGGCAGCAAGTTCAGCGTCTTGATGTTGCAGTGATAAAAGCGTGTATCTTCCTCGGTGTTGAGCTTGATGGGCACATCCGGGTCGTTCAAATGGTTCTGGCGGATGGACACCCACAGCTTGCCGGGTAGGTCCTCGGCGTAGACGTGGTTGCGGGTCTCGACGCCGCGGGTGACCTGCCAGTAAACAAAATGCGTTGTACCGTCTACTTTGGCCAGCAGGTCGGTCAGCAGTCTGCCAAGCTCGTCTTTCGGCATCGGGATGTGGATATCCAATGCCCTGGCGCTGGTGTAAAAGCGGTCAAGGTGGTCCTGCATCAGGTAGACCTTGCCGTTTGCGCCGACAGTGGCGTCGTATACACCGTCACCGAAGAAATGCACACGATCATTGAAGGGAACTGTCAGTTCCTCCGGTGTGCCGATTTTTCCGTCATAATAGGCCAGTGCTTCCATAAGTCTTTCCTCCCCTGTTGCTTTTTACCGCGGGCACTTTGCCCCAAATTTCAGTTCAATAACTTTCTTGATGACCTCCACGCAGTTATCCAGCCCAACCGCGGCGCTGTCCAGGCAGAGGTCGTAATTTTCCACACGCTTCCACTGGCGGCCCGTATGATACTTATAGTAACTTTCCCGATAGTGGTCGAGCTTATCAATGTAGTGGATGGCCTGGCTGCGTCCGATGCCCTGGCGCTTCATCTCCCGCTCAATGCGGTCCTCATAGGGCGCGTCGATGTAGACGGTCAGCACGTTGGGTTTGTCTTTCAGCACAAAATCCGCCGCGCGGCCCACGCAGATGTAGCTTTCCTCGTTCAGCAGCTCCCGCAGGACCTTAGCCTGATAGTTGAAAAGGTTCTGGTCGCTGATGAAATTGCCGCTCTCCGGCGGGATGACGCTGCCGTCGTAAATATGCCGCGAAACACGGTATAGCAGCGTTTTTTTGGTGTTTTCATCGGCAGCGGCAAAGATTTTTTCATTGATGCCGCTGTCCTCGGCTGCCAGGCGCAGCAGTTTGCGGTCATACAGATCAATACCAAAATCCTGCGCCAGCTTTTTGCCGATGTAACTGCCGCCGCCCGACCCGCAGGTGCGGGTAATGGCCACGGCAAAGTAGGGATAGTTCGGATACATAGCACTTCCTCCTTACTGCCCCAAATAGGCTTTTTTGACGCGAGCGTCGTTCAGCAGCTCCTGCGCATCGCCGGAAAGCGTGATGGTGCCGGTTTCCAGCACGTAGGCACGGTCAGAGATGGCCAGCGCCATCTTGGCATTCTGCTCCACCAGCAGAATCGTAATGCCCTGCTTGTTCACCTCCCGGATGATGGCAAAAATTTCCTTTACCAACAGCGGGGACAGACCCATGGACGGCTCATCCATCAAAATCATCTTCGGCTTTCCCATCAGGGCGCGGCCCACGGCCAGCATCTGCTGCTCGCCGCCGGAGAGCGTGCCAGCCAGCTGGCGCTTGCGCTCTTTTAAGCGGGGAAACCGCTCGTAGACATCGGCCATCGTTCTGGCCATGTCGGTTTGGTCGGTAAAAGCCCCCATCTCGAGGTTTTCTTCCACCGTCATCTGGGGGAAGATGTGCCGCCCTTCCGGCACATGGGCCAGTTTCAGCGTGATAATTTTGCTGGGTTCGATCTTGCGCAGGTCGTGCCCGTCGAAGGTGATGGAGCCGCTTGCCGCCTTTTCCAGGCCGGTTATCGTGCGCAGGGTCGTTGTTTTTCCCGCGCCGTTCGCCCCAATCAACGAGACGATCTCGCCATCCTTCACGGTCATGGATACGCCGTTCAGCGCGTGGACGGCACCGTAGTTGACATACAGGTCTTTGATCTCAAGCATTGGCGGCCTCCCCCGGTTCATCCTTGCCCAGATATGCCTCGATGACATGCGGGTCGTTGGCAATCTGCTCCGGCGTGCCGGAAGCAATCGTGGTGCCGAAATCCAGCACCTGAATGCGCTCGCAGATCTTCATGACAAGGCTCATATCATGCTCGATGAGCAGGACGGACACTTTAAATTCCTTGCGGATGTAGTTGATGATTTCCAGCAGCTCCTCGGTCTCGGTGGGGTTCATGCCCGCAGCCGGTTCGTCAAGCAGCAGCAGCTTCATATCGGTGGCCAGGGCACGGGCAATCTCCAGGCGGCGCTGCTCACCGTAAGGCAGATTGTCGGCCTCCAGATCCTCCTTGCCGGAGAGGTGCACGACGGCCAGCAGTTCCTTGGCGCGGGCGGTGATTTCCGCCTCCTGCTGCCAGTACTTTTTGGTACGGAAGATGGCGTCCGCCATGCCGTAGGTCGTGTGGCCCTGCATGGCCGTCTTGACGTTCTCGATGACAGTCATCTTTTTGAACAGGCGGATGTTCTGGAACGTGCGGGCAATGCCAGCATGGACGATCTGATGCGTTTTTTTGCCGTTCATCCGCTCACCGCAGAGGTAGAACGAACCCTCGGTGGGTTTGTAGACGCCGGTAATGAGGTTGAAAACTGTCGTCTTGCCCGCGCCGTTGGGGCCGATGAGCCCGACCAACTCGGACTCGCCAATTTCCATGTTGAAGTCATCCACAGCCTTCAGGCCGCCGAACTGGATGCCGAGATGCTGTGCTTTCAATACGGGTGCTGCCATAACGGGTTCACGCTCCTTTCGCGGCTTTTGCCTTGGGGTGCCGAATGCCGTCCAACAGGCGGGTCAGGCTGAACTCCCAGCGTCCGAAGATACCGCCCGGGCGGAACAGCATGACCAGCACCAGCACGACCGAGTAGGCCAGCATACGGTAGGTGGAGAAATCACGCATCAGCTCCGGCAGGCTGGACAAGAATGCCGCACCGATGATGGAGCCGGTCAGCGAGCCTGTGCCGCCGATGATGACTTCAGAGAGCAGCTCTGCCGAATAGTTGAAGTTGAAGTTTGTGGGGATCATCGCGGTCATGTAGTGGGCGTAGACGCTGCCGCCGACGCCCGCAAAGAACGCCGAGACCGCAAAGGTCAGTACCTTGTAGTAGGTCACGTTGATGCCCGAGGCCGACGCCGCAATGTAATCCTCGCGGATGGCCTGCACCGTGCGGCCAAAGCGGCTGCGCACAAACAGAAACATAACCGTCACGCAGACGACCATGATCCAGAATGCGCGGTCAAACGTGGAAAGCTTGAGAATGCCGCTCATCGTCTTGCCGCCGCCCGTAATGGAAAAGTTGCAGAAGCAGACGCGGATAATCTCGGCAAAAGCCATCGTAACGATAGCCAGGTAGTCGCCCCGCAGCCGCAGTGCCGGGATGCCGACTGCAATGCCCATAAGGCCCGCGGCCAGGCCGCCCGCCAGAATCGCAACGAGCAGCAGCGCCAGATCCGAAAGCCCGTGCCCGGCCAGCGCGCCGGACACGATGGCGGACACATACGCCCCCACCGAGACAAAGCCCGCATGACCCATCGAGAACTCACCCATAAAGCCCACGACGAGGTTGAGCGACGTGACCATGATGATCGTGTAGCAGGCCGTCGTGCAGATGCCCTGGATGTAAGTCGTGCTTTTGCCGAAGACGTTGAAGGTAAAAGCCAGCGTGATGGCCGCGTACAGCAGCGCGACACCAACCAGATTCAGGCCGTAGGAGGCCAGCCGTCGTTTCGTCATTTTGTTCACGCTCCCTTACACTTTTTCACCGACATTCTTGCCCAGAATACCGGAAGGCTTCACCAGCAGAATCACGATCAGCGTACCGTAGGTCACGGCCTCGTACCAGCCGGGGGCAAACAGCTTGACAAAAATTTCAATCAGGCCGATCAGGATACCTCCCAGCATCGCGCCGGGGATGATTCCGATGCCGCCCAGCACGGCGGCGATAAACGCCTTCATGCCCATCATGCTGCCCATATCGTTCGTGACGCGGGGATAGGTGGCGCAGTACATCAGCGCCGCTACCGCCGCCAGGCCCGAGCCGATGGCAAAGGTCGTGGTGATAATTTTGTTGACATTGATACCTACCAAAGTTGACGCATCCTTATCCTGCGGCACGGCACGCATCGCCTTGCCGAGCTTCGTCTTTTTGACGAAAAGCTGCAAGGCAATCATAATGCCCAGGCCAATGGCAATCGTCAGCAGTACGTTCAGCGGCAGGGCCACGCTGCCCACGGTGATGGTGGGCAGGCTGAAGATGGCCTGCACGTTGTGGGGCTTGGCACCAAACAGTACCATGGCCAGGTTCTCCAAAAAGATGCTCATAGCCAGCGCCGTGATCAGCGCGGACATCGGTCCTGCCTTGCGCACGGGGCGGTAGGCAAAGGTTTCGACCAGTACGCCCACCAACGCGCATACCGCAATAGCAACGATAACCGAAAGCCATGCGGGCATCCCGGCGTTGATCATCAGCGGGATGGTATAGAACAGCGTGTATGCGCCGATCATGATAAAGTCACCGTGGGCGAAGTTGATCATGCGGATAATGCCGTAGACCATTGTGTAGCCCAAGGCAATCAGCGCATAAATTGCGCCCTGGTTTAAGCCGTTTATCAGGCTTTGAAAAAACAGTGAGAAAGTCATCTGGTCCATTCCCCTTTCCTAAACGCAAAGGGCGGGGCCTTTTCCCCCGCCCCAATGCGATTGTATCTTACTCTGCCTTGGAAACGACCGTGCCGTCGGACCCCAGTGTCTCGGTCCACTTGACTTCGCCGTCAATGTAGGTATTGATTGCAATGCTCTTGATTGCGTCGCCGTTCTCGTCCAGCGTAATGTCGCCGCCGACACCGGTGAAGCTCATGCCGGTCATACCCTTGACAAGGCTTGCCGTGTCGGTACCGCCTGCGTTCTCGGCGGCCTGCACCAGCATATACATAGCGTCGTAATACAGGGCTGCGCAGGCGTTCAGGCTTTCGGTGCCGTACTTTTCTGTGTACTTGGCAACAAAGTTCTGGACAGCCGGGGCGGTATCCTCGCTGGAATAGTGGTTCGTGAAGTAGCAGTCATCGAACTGTTCGGCAAGGCCGGTGGTATCGGAGCCGTCCCAGCCGTCACCGCCCATGATTGCACCGGTAAATCCGGCATTGCGGGCTGCACCAACAAGAAGCGGAACGGTGTCGAGGAAGCAGGGATAATACAGCAGATCTGCACCGCTTGCAACGGCCTGTGCCGCCTGCGAAGAGTAGTCTGTATCGGTGGTCATGCACTCGCCGACGTAGGCGACCTCAATGCCGTTAGCCTCGCAGTTTTCAACAAAGGCGTCCTTCAGACCATTGGAGTAGTCATCATCTTTTGCATAGATGACGGCCACCTTGGCAAAGCCCTTGTCTTTTGCGAACAATGCCGCCATCTTGCCCTGGTACGGGTCAATGAAGCAGTTGCGGAAAATCGAATCGCCTTTTAAAGTCACATCGGCGTTTGTCGCACCTGTTGCCAGCAGCAGCATGCCGTCTTTGGAGGCCTGTTCTGCCATGGGCAGTGTGACCGACGAGAAGAAGCTGCCCACGATGGCCTCCGGCGAGTCGGCCATGACCTTGTTGTAGGCGTTCATGGCCTGCTTGGCGTCCTTAGCATCGTCTGCGACCTTGCCGCCGTTGACGATTTCTATTTTGTAGCCGGAATCACCCGCGTTGATCTCCTCGACTGCCATGTCGACGGCGTTCTGTGCGCCCTCGCCATAGATAGCGGATCCGCCGGTCATGGAACAGACAACGCCGACGCGAATGATGTTATCCTCACCGCCGTCCGACACAGATGCGGCGGCGTCGGTGGAAGCAGCTTCACTTGATGCGGCCCCGCCCTGCTGTGCGCTGGAGCCGCAGCCTGCCAGCAGACTGGCGGACATTGCAGCTGCTACGGTAAGTGCCAGAACTCGATTACGCTTTTTCATTGTGTGACCCCTCTTTCTGATATTCATCCAAAACAAAAGGCGCACAGCACGGTGATGTGCTGCACGCCTTTGTGCGTAACGGAAAGGGGCCGCTGTACTTTTACAAGTACGCGACCCCTTTGTCCCGTTCGTGTTCTGTGATGCTGTTATTATAGCAGACTGTACAAAAAGTGCAAGGCCTTTTTGGCGATTCCTGCAAAATCGTTGTTCATCACGCTTTTTTACCGAAGATTGTAAAGCTGCTTTGCCGTTCGACAGATGATTATTAATTCTTCCATTCGGCCAATGCCGATTGAGGATACAGTACCACACCTGTTTATGCTGCCTCAACGGCCTTCGGAATTTGGCACAAAAGGCCGAAGGCCATTACCTATAAACCGATAAAAAGCACTGCATCGGTTGTTTTGGCTGACGCGGCGCTTCGCTTTGCATTCCGGCAGGATTGCTGGTATAATAAATATATCCCATCGGGCCGCCTGTGCGGCCAGGAAAGGTCCCCGCTATGGAAACACCTCATCAGGGCACAGCCCTGTTTCATCTGCCCGGTCTGTTTGAATTTTATGACCTGTATGCGGCGTTTTTGCCGCTTTATCGTGCGCACCGGGAGTATTTTTACGACTGGTGCGCCATCGGCTCGATCTACGGCGCACCGTCTGACTGCTTATGGGCGGGCGGACGGGTCGAGTACAGTGACCGCACCCCACGCGAGGTGCTGGCGCTGACGCGTGAATACGGCATCTCGGCGCGGCTGACACTCAGCAATTCATTACTGCGCCCGGAGCATCTCACAGACCCGGACTGCAATGCGCTCTGCCGACTGTTTCAGGAACAAAATGACCCGCAAAACGGCGCCATCGTTCATGCTGAGCTGCTGACGCAGTACCTGAAAAAGAACTATCCATCGCTGTATCTTGTATCCTCAACCACAAAAGTGCTGACAGACTTCAACGATCTGCAGCGGGAGCTGGCACGGCCCGAGTTTCGCTATGTCGTGCCGGATTTCCGGCTGAACCGAGCATTTGACCGACTTGCAGCGCTGCCCCGGTCCCAGAAGGACAAGGTGGAGTTTCTCTGCAATGAGTGCTGCTGGTTCGGATGCACGGAACGCAGAGCCTGCTATGAGGCCGTCAGCCGCAAAAATCTGGGTCTGCCCGGCCCGGAGCATTACTGCAGCGCCCCCGGCGCAGCGGATGGGTATCGCTTCTCCCGAGCGATGGCGAACCCCGGCTTTATCGGCATCAAGGCCATCCGGGATACCTACCTGCCGAGGGGCTTCACCCAATTCAAGATCGAGGGGCGCGGCCTTGGCAGTGCGCTGATCCTTGAATTTTTGCTTCACTACCTGACCAAGCCGGAATATCAGCTGGCTGTCCGCGAGGAGTTGTATCTGGATGCCATGCTGGACCTTTTCTGACTGACTTTGTGTCGGGCCGGGTGAAGCTGTTTGCATTTTCTGCGTTGTAAGGCTCCTGTTACCCCAGTGCCACATCCAGCACCATCATCACACTGAAACCGGCAGCAAAGAATACTGTGCCAAGGTTAGAGTGCCGTCCCTGTGACATTTCGGGAATCAGCTCTTCCACCACGACATAGAGCATCGCGCCCGCAGCAAAGCTCAAAAGGTAAGGCAATGCCGGTATCACAAGCTGCGCGGCCAAAATCGTCACCACTGCGCCGATTGGCTCAACCACGCCCGAAAGCACACCGCCTGCAAAGGCCCTGCCCTTGCTCTCCCCTTCGGCGCGCAGGGGCATCGAGATGATGGCGCCCTCCGGGAAATTCTGGATGGCTATGCCGAGGGACAGGGCCAGCGCGCTCGCCGCGGTGATCTGTGCGCTGCCTGCGAGAAAGCCGGCGTACATCACACCGACTGCCATGCCCTCCGGGATGTTGTGCAGGGTCACTGCCAGCACCATCATCGTAGTGCGGCCCAGCCTGCTTTTTGGCCCCTCAGCCTCCTCACTGCCGACATGCAGGTGGGGTATCAGATGATCCAGGGCAAGCAAAAACAGCACGCCGAACCAAAATCCGGCAAACGCCGGGAAAAAGGCGAACCGTCCCAACTTCTCCGACTGTTCGATTGCCGGGATCAGCAAGCTCCAGACCGATGCCGCCACCATCACACCGGCGGCAAAGCCTGCAAGTGAGCGCTGCACCAGATCTCCCAGAGCGCGCCGCATAAAAAATACGCACGCTGCGCCCAGCGATGTACCCAAAAAGGGAATCAGAATTCCCCAAAAAGTTTCCGTCAATGAAGTCGCCTCCTTTTATAATATATAGACATAAACACAGGTACTTTATACCCTTTGTTCGGTGATGCTTTTGACAAGCTGCGCCCATTTGTAAGGGTAACAGGCCAGCAGCTCCTCATGCTGCAGATGCTGCTCATGAATTACGGGGTGCGCAAAATGCTGCTGATAACGCGCGCGATACTTCGCTCCCATTTTCAGCGCATTGGTCAAGGTCGGAGCTGCCCAGAATACCGTAGTCCATATGTATGCTTTTTCGTGCTGCCAGCAGTCCCACGAAAGAGCCGCCCAGAGAGCAGACGTAGGCGGCCCGTATATGCCCGCCGCAGTTTTTCAGAATGTAGGCTTCGATTTTTTCGGCTTCTGCAAGCATTGTCGGGAAATCGGTACTTTCTGTTTCGTCAAAGCCATCATAGCTGACGCAAAGTACGCGAAAATTCCGCTGCAACAGAGGGATCACTTGGCCAAAGTTGCTTTTCCAGTGGCAGCAGGTGCCGGGCAGCAGCAAAATGACCGGAGCGGTATCCGCCCCAAATTCATAAACCTTCATTCTCCTGCCTCCCGCAGCCACAGTCACTGCTCTTTACGGCGGTCAAACACAGCCAGCCTGTTTTGCTTTTGTGTACCGCAATGTCACAAAAGCCCGCTTGCTCAAGATATGATTTCAGCTCAGTATCCTTGTAGATGGTCATGCCACCAATGATTTCTGTCCATTTTTTGTCTTTGTCCGTGTCGCCGTTGACTTCATTGCAGATGAGAAAAGTGCCGCCCGGCTTCAAAACCCGCCAAACCTCCCGGAAGCATTTTGCAAGGTCCGGCCAGAAATAGACGGTTTCAAACGCGGTGACTGCATCGAACCAATCGCTGGCAAAAATGATGCGCTGCACGCTGCCCTGCCAGATGACACAGCGATCCCTTTGGATCGCCGCTGCATTGAGACGGCGGGATTTTTCAACGCTGACAGCGGAGTAATCCACGCCCTTTACGATGCCGCGCGGACACCTTTTCAGCAGCCGTTTGATATTCGCCCCGCCGCCGCAGCCGCAGTCCAGCACCTTTGCGTCCGGCGCAAGATGCAGAAAGTGAAGCCCCCACAGTGCCACGGGGGTGTGAGCAAGGTTCATCATGGCGACCATCAGCCTGCCGCCAAAGCCTTTGGGGTCTCTTGTATTTTCAAAAAATGACATTGTTATTCTCCTTTCGATTTTTTACACTCTGCATAGGTAAGTGGAATGGAATTCTGCAAAACAACACTTTTGCAAACGGTCCAGCCGTTTTGCTGCAAAAATGCCAGATACGCAGCACTCGTCCATCTGCTGTGCAGCGGAAAGCCTGCAATTTTCAGCACAAGGGCCTGAAGCTTTCCCCAAGGGGAATTCTCTGCATGGGTAAAGGTAGGAGCAATCAGCGTGCCATCGTTTTTAAGCACACGGCGAAGCTCGGTGAGTGCTTTCTCAGGATGCGGTACAATGTGCAGCGCATTGGAGACAATGACAACATCAAAGGACTGGTCAGCATAAGGCAGATGGAACATATCCTGCACAGAAAAATGCAGCTTGGAGGAAAAGTTACCCCGCTTTGCCTGCGCAATCATCGCTGTGGAGGAGTCGGTAGCCTCAATGTGGTCGGCAGAACACAGGAGATGCTTTGCCACCTGCCCTGTGCCGGTGGCTACCTCCAAAACGGTTTTGTGCCACACAGCAGGGCGAAGCAGCGCATATAATTGATCATAGGCTATTGCATTCTTACGCATAAAGCGGTCATACCTTGCTGCATTTTTGTCCCAAAAATTCTTTTTCGTAATGCTCAGCTCCCTGGTTTACATCAACTAACTGCTGCTTATTTGAAAAGCTGCCCGCCGGCAGCATGGCAGCTTGTATATGCGCGTTAGAATAATCTAACCGTTGGATCGTAAAAAAGCCGCCTGCAGCCAAAACGGCGCACCAGCAACGATTCTACGATATTTCGGTCATATAATAGCAGTCTGGCACCCAAATGTCAATAGGGTGCTAAAGGTGCTTTTGTGCGTTTGAATTTCAACAAAAAATCAATAGCGGGCAGTGCGCTTTACACTGCCCGCTATTGAGAAAAGCTTACTTTAACCGTTTTCGTCCTTGGGAATGGCCAGATTCAAGAGGATGGCAACGAGTGCGGCGGGCACAATGCCGGAGCCGCCGAATACCAGAGAGAGCATCTGCGGTGCGTGTGCAAGGATGTCGTTGTTGGCACCGATGCCGTAGCCAAGACCGAGCGCTACTGAGACGATGCTCAGGCTGCGCGGGGTCAGCGGCTCGCGGGTGATGAGCTGAATACCGCTCACCACGATCGAAGAGAACATCATGACAGCTGCGCCGCCCAGCACCGACTGCGGCATAATCGAGACGAGCGCACCCAGCTTGGGCACCAGACCGCAGAGAATCAGGAAGATGCCGCCGGTGGCCAGCGCAAAGCGGTTGACGACCTTGGTCATGCTGACAAGGCCGACATTCTGGCTGAAGGAGGTGTTGGGCAGCACGCCGAACAGTGCGGCAAAGCTGGAGCCGATACCATCGCAGATGACGCCGCCGGACAGCTCGGTGTCGGTGGCCTCGCGGTCCATGCCGCCCATGATAACGCCGGAAATATCGCCCACGGTTTCGACCGCCGTGACGATGAACATAATCATGACCGGTGCGATTGCGCGCATATCAAACACCGGCTTGACCGGCATCAGCTGGGGCAATGCAAACCATTTGGCCTCGGCCACCTTGTTCCAGTTCAGCACCCATGCCTTGGTGTAGGCAACGCCCTCGGCGTTCAGCGCCGTGGTGGGCAGGATAAGACCCATGAGAAACGCTGCAATGTAGCCGCAGATGATGCCCACCAAAATCGAGGAGGAATTCAAAAAGGTGCTGCCGGAGTGCTTGCAGATCAGGATGACGACCAGCACAAAGATGGCGAGCAGCAGGTTTTCGACCGAGCCGAAATCCTGCGCGGTGTTGCCGCCGCCGAAGGAGTTTACGCCGACCGAGATCAGGCTCAAACCGATGGAAAGCACCACCGTGCCGGTAACGACAGAGGGCAGCAGCTTGCGCAAAGGCTTCAGAAAGAAGCCGAGCACGGTCTCAAACAGACCACCGATCAGGGACGCGCCCATGATCGCGCCGTAGGCCAGCACACCGCCGCCCATCGAGGCTGCGACCGAGCTGAACACCCCGATGAAGCCGGAGGATGTACCCATGATAATAGGAACCTTGCCGCCGATGGGGCCGATGGAATACAGCTGAACCAGTGTGACGATGCCCGCCACAAGCATGGCATTCTGCAGCAGCGTGACGCGCAGGTCGGCAAATTCGCCGCCGGCCAGGCCGCAGGCGCCCGTGATGATAAGCAGCGGCGTAAGGTTGCCGACAAACATCGCCAACACATGCTGCATGCCCAGCGGCAGTGCCTGCTTCAGGGACATCTTGCCTTCAAAGCGGAAGGCTTCGGGGGAAAGATCGTTTTTCTTCATTCCACAACTCCTCAGATAAAACCTATTACAATATAACATGTACCGCCAAAGCGGAAGGGCATACCGCCCTATTTACACATTATACCATTCCCTGCCCTGTGATTGCAATTCCATCAGCCGCCGCAGCAAAAATTTTGTGTGTTTTTGAAGAAGGCTGAACGGTCAAAAAACCTTGATCGCCTGCTGCTTGCCGTGCAAAGTGTAGTGTACGGTCAGGCCGTCGTCTGCATCCACGGTGCAGTTTTCGGCGTGGTCGGTCAATTCTCGCAGGGCGTTGTATTGGCGGCGCATCTCATCCGTATAGCGGCTGGGCATATCGGAGGTGAGCAGGATGCCGCTGAACAGCGCGTTGACCCGGGCCAGGGTCTGCTTTTGCTGTAGGGTCAGCTTGCAGTTTTCCTCGCGCAGGAAGAATACATCGGGGTCGCTGCCGTAAGCACGCCCGTTGAGCTGGCGGCGGAAAATCGTGTTGCCGATGGACTGCCTTGTGGAGACCCGCTCGCGGTGGAAAAGCCGCATATACCACACATCGTCCCAGTCCAGCCCTACATCACACCCAATGCGGCAGTAGTCAACGATGCCAAAGGCAGGCATGACCGGCACACCGCAGCCGAGGATCAGCTTGTCGCCGCACCATGAGCGCAGCAGTGCCATGGCGCGCTGCATCCGTCCTGCGCGGGATTCCCGGGCGTTGCCGAACGGTGCTGCGCCGTAGAGAAAGTCCAGCTTGACAAGGTCAAAGCCCCAATCCTGCAGGACGCGGTCAAAGACCTGCTTGAGGTAGGCCTGTACCTCCGGGTGGTCTATGTCCAGCGCATAAAAGCTGCTCCAGTTGCAGCCGCAGCACCAGGGCTGACCGTCCGCCTGCAGCAGCCAGTCCGGGTGATCTTTGCAGAGCAGGGATTCCTTTTCGCAGACGAACGGTGCCAGCCACAGTCCTGCCAGAAAGCCGCTTTCATGGGCTGCATCTGCCAGCGGGCGCAGCCCGTTGGGGAATTTGGCAGGGTCAGGCTCCAGCCAGTCTCCTACCTTGCGCTCCCATCCATCGTCGATCTGAAAGAGATCTCCTGCGCGGAAAAGCGTTTTGCAGCCGTTGAGGTCTTCCCGGATCGAGGCCTCATCAATGTTCTGGTAGCGGTTATACCAGCTGGAATACCCGGCCAGCCTGCGCGTGGTGCGGGGGCGGCAGCCCAGCGCCGCAAACCATGCGTCAAATACCTCGTCCTCGGTGCCCTCGGCAAAAAAGAGGGAGAACGCAGGAAAGCTGCCGCCGGTATGCTGTACCCCGGCGCAGTCGCGTTCAATGCGCAGCTGTGCGGCGCGGCTGTCATAGGAAAAAATCGTATAGCCCGGTGCCTCGTCCAGGCTGGCCAAAAGGCGGTAGGTCTTTCCGCGCCGGAAATAGCAGTAGGAGAAGCCGTGGCTCTGTCCCCTCTTGCCGCTGTAGGGAACAAAATGATAATCGCCGTAACGGTCAAAGCTGTATTTCTCCAAAAGAAATTTCGGGACACGCTCAACACCGTGCTGCCGGTCCCATTTGCCCAGCTCCGGGCAGGCGGTCCAGGTTTGGTAGCCGTTCATGAAAAGCTTTTCTTCGTGCGCCATCGTCCACGGAAGCGCAGCAACCGCATTTTGCAGCACTCCGGCGGGCAGCTCAGCCCTCAGGCAGACGGCACCGCTGCGCGGGGTGATGACTGCCGTGCCGTCAAACCGGCCGCTGTCTGTTGCGGCATACCACTGCATCTCAGCCATTTTGAGTTTCCTCCCTGTGAAGCGCAGCGCTGATTTCGGCTGCGCGGTCATCCGTCAGGGTGAACCTGCGACGGAACAGTACAAGCGCCGCCGCAAGGACGGCCATGGGCAGAACGGTCATCATGAGCCGCAGCCCGAGCAGTGTACCGGCGCTCTGGGCAGCAACGGGGCCTGTCTCCTCGGCATTGCCGGTCAGCCCGATCAGATCCAGGCCGATGCCGGTCAGAAAAACCGCCACGCCGGACGCAGCCTTTACAACAAAGGTCTGCATCGAGAAGATAACGCTTTCCTCACGGCGCCCGGTCTTGAGCTGGCCGTAGTCCACACTGTTGGAGAGGAAAAGGGTCGTCAGTACGCTGAGCATGCCGTTGCAGGCAAACACCACCACGCCCGGTACGCAGAGCAGTGCCAGACTGCCGGAAAAGCCCGTCAGGCAGAGCAGGAGCAGCACAGCATAGCCGCCCAGCGCCAACCCCAGGCTTACCGTAAATACGGCAGTGTTGCTGAGCTTTTTGCGCAGCACCGGATAGAGGACCATCATGCCGAGGATCTGTGCCGCACCGCCGATGGTTGAGAACAGCGTGTAGCTGGCCTTCCAGCCTGTGCCGCCGAAATCGTACTTGAAGAAATAGATGATAAAGTTGGAGGTCAGATACAGCGCCGAGTTGATCAAAACGATGCTGCCTACGACCACAAGCGCCTGATCGTTGGAGAACAGCGCCTTGAACATCTCGCCGACGGTGGCGGTCTTTATCTCGGCGCTGCCGGTCTCCTTGACGCTGGCGCAGCAGATCGCCTCGGTAACCACAAAGATGACAGCCACGAGCAGTGCTACCCAGCGGAAGCCGGTGCGCTCACTGTCGCCGCCCAAAGCACCAACCAGCAGCATGGTAAACATCGCAATGAGCGCCGAGCCGACGCCCGCACAGGTGCGGCCCACGACTGACAGGTTTTCTCGGTCGGCAGGGGTGCGGGTCACGGCGGGGATCATCGACCAGTAAGGAATGTCCATCATCGTGTAGGTGACGCCCCACAGGATGTAGATGACGCTGAAGTAGACCATCATGTCGGCACCCTCCAGCACCGGTGCGGCAAACAGCGCGTAGAGAACCACCGCATTCAGGACGGTGCCGCTGAGGATCCACGGACGGAACCGTCCCCAGCGGGTGCGGGTCTTGGCCACTAGCACCCCCATAAAGGGATCGTTGAAGGCGTCAAACACACGCGCGATCATCAGGATCAGGCCGACAAAGGTGGCAGGCAGGCCCAGCACATCCTGATAATAGTACATGACATAGGAGGCAGACAGCGCGTAGACCATATCCTTGCCCACTGCGCCGATGCCGAAGGCGGCTTTTTGCTTTGTTGTCAGTTCCATACTGCACACTCCTTCTTTGTGACGGTAAATTCTACGGTGACAGGCGCACACTGCGGGGCCGAGACGGTCAGCGCGGCTGTACCTGTCTGCCCGACTGTGCGCAGATAAGTCCCGCCCATGCCGCCCTCGGCGGTTGCCGCCGCAGGGCCGACCAGCACGGCGGCACCGGTCACGGCAAAGGTCAGCGGCAGCTGTGCATAGACGGCAGGGCTGCCGTTTTCATCAAGGATCCGCACCCGAACTCCGGCCATATCGTAGGTGTCACCCTCCTGCAGGACGGTGGCGGAGGGCGTTACCTCAAGATGCAGCCGGTGGCTGGGGCAGAGCGTGACGCTCTTTACTACGGTATCCCCGTTTTTGGCATCGAACCGCCAACGCGTAGCTGCGCCGCCCCAGTTGCCGACATACTTGCCGTACAGCGCCACACCGTCCGCAAAGCTCATCTTATAGCGCACCATGCACCACGCCAGCTTCAGCTTGTAGCGCAGCGGCAGCCCGGCCAAGCCGTAGCGCCCGGCTGCAAGCAGACAGTCGCGCAGCGTATCGGCCTTGGCCTTGTCAAAATGCTCCTGCGTTTCAAGCAGGACGCCGATTGTGTCATCCACGGCCAGCGGCGGGTGCGGCAGCGCCGTCCAGCCGCTTTTGTGCAGGGTCGTCACAAACACATCGTTTTTGTAAAGATCCACCCGCTCGGCGTTGGTAAACACATAGACCGTGCCGATTTGCCCGGCAGGATAGTCACCGATGTCCATCGCGGAGCTGACCGTCAGCACCGGCTCCTCCCCGCCCTGCGATGCGTAGACAGACGCCGCCAGCTTGGGATTGCGGAAGCTGTCCAGCACGCCGTGATAGCAGATGCGGTCCCCGGAGCCGAAATCCTTGTGGGTGGCATAATCAAACATACACCAGCCAAAACAGCCCGCATGCTCTCCATCTGCGTAGGCGGCGTTCAACACCCGCGCATGGCGCAGGGCATGCTCCTGCCGGTGCGGGGCATCGTCACAGGACTTGGTGGGGTACATGTGGCCGTTGCATTCTGAGATCAGCAGAGCCTTGCTCAAATCAGGCGTTACATCCTTTTTCCGCTTGGCCCCGGCGTTTGAGCCGTTGTGGGAGAAATCGTTGTAGGCGTAAACATCTTCCAGGAGATGGCTCTTTTCCAGATACCGCACGCCTGAGGTCGCCCGGCTCGGATCCAGTGCGTGGGCAATTTTATTGGTGCGCGTATAGAATTCGTCATCGTCCACGCTCTCATTGATGCGCACACCCCACAGAATAATGCTGGGGTGATTGCGGTTTTGCAGTAGCATCTCCTGCAGCATGGCACAGGCGCGGTCCTTCCATGCCGCATCACCGATGTGCTGCCAGCCGGGCAGCTCGGTAAATACAAGCAGGCCCAGCCGGTCACATTCATCAAGAAAATACTGGCTTTGTGGGTAATGGCTCGTGCGCACCGCATTGCAGTGCAGCTCGTTTTTCAGGATGCGGGCGTCCTGCCGCTGCAGGCTTTCCGGCGCGGCGTAGCCGATGTAGGGGTAGCTTTGGTGGCGGTTCAGCCCGCGCAGAAAGGTCTTTTTCCCGTTCAGGTAAAAACCGTCCGCCCGGAACACAGCCGTCCGGAAACCGAAGGAGGTTTCCCGGCTGTGCAGTACCTGCCCATCGGTATCGAGCAGCTCTGCTATGCAGCGGTAGAGATTCGGATGCTCGGTGTCCCATGGCGCGGCGTCAGGCAGCGTAAGACGGCATTCCGCCGATTCTGCCGGGGGCAGCTGGCGGCACACCAGCGTTTCGCCCGCACTGCTGCAGAGCCGGACGCGCAGCGCTGCGGCCTGCTCCGGTGCCTCAACGGTCAGCTGCACGGCAGCCTCCGTTAGTGTCGGTGTGTACACGAAAAGCTCGCTCACACGGCTCTGCGGCGAGGTTTCAAGCCAGACCTCCCGGTATAGACCGCCGTAGGTCAGGTAGTCGATGACAAAGCCGAAGGGCGGCAGGCTGGGATCCTCGCGCGTATCCAGCCGCACGGCCAGCAGATTTTCTTTGCCGCGGTGCACAAGGTCGGTAATTTCGATGGTGAAGCCGGTGTAGCCGCCCTGATGCTGCCCGGCCAGTTGGCCGTTCAGGTAGATCTCCGCCTGATGGGCGGCCCCGTCAAAGCGCAGGAATACCCGGGGCGCATCGGGAACGGTCAGTGTGCGACGGTAACCGCAGACCATCTCATAGTCAGAGGGGTCTGCGTAGTGGAGCGGCAGCTCCCGGCAGGTATGGGGCAGACGCACCGGACGACAGCCAACAGGTTCACCCCGACAGAAGGCATCGCTCCATTGCTCTGTAAATTCCCAGTGATTGCAAAGACTGTATCTCATCGTACCAACAACCCCTCCAGTAAAATGGAAATCATCTCATCCAGGGCATCCGTGTAGGATATGCCCTGCGCATCGAGCGTGCGGTCTGCAAGAAAATCCTCAATGGAAGCGGAGATCATCCGCTGCAGAACCGGCAGGGATACCCGACGGATAACGCCCTCCCCCATCGCCTGCTCCAGCAGCGCCAAGGTAGGCTCCCAGCCGGTTTCCAGATGCTCCCGCACGCGCGCTGCGACTCTGGGATATTTTTCATCCAAAAGATCCATCTGCTGCAGATCCAGCGCGGTGTACTCCTCCGGCAGGGCGATAATGACCGCCCGCAGCTTTTCAGCCAGGGTGCCGGGGCCGTCAAGGATGCGCTGCTTGCGGGCGTGGATCCTTGTGAACGCATCGTCCACCATATCCAGCAGCAGCTCCTCCTTGGAGGGGTAGACTGCGTAGATCGTCTTTTTGCTGATGTGCATCATCGCAGCGGCCTGCTGCATCGTAAAGCGCAGCCCGTCCCTGCGGAACAGCTCCATTCCGACTGCGCGCAGTCTTGTGCGCAGCTCGTTGTGTTCGTCCATCACTTGCCTCCTGCGGAAACCCGATTTAGCTTTCCGGTTTCCATTGTAGTGCGGAAACCGGTGCAATTCAAGCGGTTTCCTGCACTTTCTACCTTTTTGCCAATCGGGCACAGATTTTTTCGTCATATCGCCCATACGCTAAAGCCGTAACGGGACAGAAAAACGCCCCCGCACAGTGATGCGGGGGCGCTTTGCAGGTGCCTCAGTTCGTTTTTTCAGTTTTTTGCTGCAGGCGGGTCAGCTCCCGCAGCTCACGCACGGTGAAAAGGCCGCAGACAATGGCGGCAGCGCCGTCCGCAATGGGACCTGCGTACATGACGCCGTCAATGCCCATAAAGAGCGGGAAGATGACGATGAGCGGCAGCAGGAACAAAATCTGGCGTGTCAGGGACATGAATACGCCGAGGCGCGCCTTGCCAATCGAGTTGAAGAAGTTGGAGGTGACCGGCTGGATGCCGTTGATCAGCGTCAGGAACATATAAATGCGGAAGTACCGCTCCGAAAACTGGTAGTACATTTCGCTGCCGGTGCCGAAAATACTGATGATCTGCCGCGGGAAAAGCTGGAAGCAGGCAAACGCTGCCAGAGAAAGCCCGGTAGCCACAGCCAGCGCCAGCAGATAGCTCTTTTTGACGCGGCGGTAGAGCGCAGCACCGTAATTGAAGCCGATGATCGGCTGTACGCCCTGCGAAATGCCGATGACAAAGGACATAAAGATCATGTTGACCTTTGAGATGATGCCCGCGCAGGCCAGAGGAATATCGCTGCCGTAGATCGACAGTGCACCGTAGTGTGCAAGGGTGTTGTTCAAAACGATCTGGACAACAGCCATCGCGATCTGGTTGAAGCAGGCAGATGCACCGTAGCTGAAGATCTTGCGTGTTCTGTCACCGTCAATCGTAAAGCAGCCCCATGAGAAGGGTACAGATTTAAAATGGAAGAGATACCGCATACTGATGCAGAACGAGGCAATCTGCCCGAGAATCGTGGCAAGTGCAGCGCCGGTCATACCCATATCCAGCCCGAAGATGAACAGCGGATCAAGGGCCGTATTGATAAGTGCGCCGATGAGCATCGACATCATGGAATAGCGCGGGCTGCCGTCTGCCAGAATCAACTTGCTCATGCCGGTATTCATAATGAGGAACGGAAACCCCAGCGCTGTGATACGGGTGTAGGCCTCTGCGTAGGGAAAAACATCCGGCGTAGCGCCGAAGAATTTCAGCATCGGCGTCAGAAAAAGCAGCGTGACCGCCATCAGCACAGTGCCGAACAGCGCCATCAGGCACAGGCCGTTGCCTGCATATTCAGCAGAACGCTTTTCATTGCCTGCACCCAGCTGGAGACTGAAATTCGTCGCACTGCCGATACCGAGCAGCAGCGCAATGGCTGTGCAGGCAATCGAGAGAGGAAACGCAATGTTGGTGGCAGCATTGCCCAGCAGACCCACACCCTGCCCGATAAAGATCTGGTCAACAATGTTGTACAGCGACGTCACCAGCATCGAGATAATGCAGGGAATGGCAAAGCCGACAAGCAGCTTGCCTTCTTTTTCATATCCAAGCGGGTTGACAGCATCAGCCTGTGATGAAACTGTTTTTACGCTCATGCAGTTTTATCTCCTTTAATCCTGTTAATAATCGAAAATATAATAATAGTAACAAAATCTGGTAGGAAATGCAAGTCCGCTTGCCTTGAGGCGCTTGAGCTTGCCCTACATGAGCCGGAGACCGTGACACAAACAAAACCGGGGCGAACTTTTTGTTCGCCCCGGCAGTACCTAAATGATTGGAGTCATAGCCTCATAACCTTTATTCGTTATTTTTCGGAGTTGGTTCCTATTTTCATGGGAAATCATTCCCTTTGCAGAATTTCAGGCTTTGAGATTGAGGATCAACCTCTGACACTTAGTACATTGGAGTTTCTCCTTATGGATCAGGTGGATTTCAGATACCCTTTGTTGGGTGGCGTGGAACCAGTCATGATAACCAGCCTTCTTTCATCCTGATCTATATGCTGCATGGGGGTCTTTGATGACGGCCCCTGAGTCTGCTGTTTAAAAGTAAGCTGCCTGACATCTCGTTCAATATGTTTTGTTCAGGTTATGACCTGCGGCTTCGGATGCGGCGCTTTTTCATTCAGCAGGCCCAGGCCCGCCGGTGATGAATAGGATCTTTAAAATTTGCCATTGGACTTGAGCCTCCTTCCTTACGAAATACCACCGGTGTCTTGCTTTCTTTGGAGATTTCTTATGACATTTCTCCTTGGAAGATCAGCTTCTCTTGGAGTTGTCTGCTCCTTATCTCCGGCTGTTTTCTTTCTGTGACTATACTATACCACAGCCCTTGGGATTCGTCTATTCGCAGATATGCCAACGATGCAGCGAAAGATTTGTGCAGTTTCAAGCTTGCCGCTCCGGGCAAAAAATGGTATAATAAATATGTTGGGCTGCTGTACAGCCCAGACCGTGCGCTGTCCCTTTTGGCAAGGGACGGCGCTTTTTTGCGGGATTGTGCTGTGGTCCCACGGGCTAATCTGAACAGGCATTAGGCAATATTCATTTCAAAACAACCGTAAAGCAGCTGCCGCTGCCGGGGCGGCTGTCCACAGTGACAGCGCCGCCGTGTAGTGCGGCTATTTTTTGTGCCATGGCAAGGCCCAAGCCGTTGCCCTGCGTCCTGTGGCTGGTGTCCCCTTGATAGAACTGCTCAAAGATATGGCAGCAGGTCTCGGCGTCCATACCGCAGCCCTGGTCAGTGACAGCCGCAACCGGTCTGCCCTGCTCGCAGTGCAGTGTTACGCTTATGGTTCCGTTCTCCGGGCTGAACTTGGCGGCATTATCCAGCAGATTCAGCCAGATCTCCTTTACCAGCGCTTCGCTGCCGTGGTAGGTGCAGGGGGCCAGCTCGGCCTCAAACTGCAGCGGCTTATCGCGCCACTTTTGCCGGGTCACAAGGATGCACTGGCGCAGCTGCTCATCCAGCGAAAAGTCTGTACAGTCGGTTAGAATGGTCTGTGCCTCGATACGATTCAAGAGCAGCACACTGCCGGAAAGCTGTGCTAGCCGCTTGCTCTCATCGCGGATGATTTGCAGATACTCGCGCTGCTCCTCAGGTGTGACATCCTCGTCCAGCAGCAGGTCAGCAAAGCCGCTGATGCTGACGATGGGCGTCTTGAACTCATGGGAAAAGTTATTTACAAAATCCTTGCGCAGCAGCTCCGTGCCGGAAAGCTCCTCCGCCGCTTTGTTGAAGGCTGCTTTGAACGCCCGGATCTCGGTAGGCTCATACCCGTGGGCGGCGGGCTGCAGGCGCACGGTGAAGTCCCCCGCCGCCAGCCGGTTCATCGCCTGTATGATGTTTTTGATGGGCTTTATTAACACAAGGCGAATCGCAACCACAAGGCTGATGGCCATCAAAATACAGCTGGCATACAAAATAACCAGTGCGCCGCCGATGCTGACGCTGCCGTCTTGGATAAAAAAGCCGTGGTCAGCCTCCAATACCACCAGCACCGTCGCAACGGTCAGATTCAGTGTAACGATGAAAAACAGGTTCAGCACCAGCAGCATTGTCAAATTTACGGTGCGCACGCAGTCGCGCAGCTTGTTTACAAATTGTGCCATATCACACCTTCTTTATAGCACGGTAGCCGATGCCGCGAATGGTCTGTATCTCAAACTCCGGCCAATCGTAAAAGCGGGTGCGCAGCCGATTGATATGAACATTTACCGTTTTGTCGTCACTTTCGCTGTCCATGCCCCAGATCTCATCCAGCAGCTCCAGCCGGGTAAAGGTCCTTTCCGGGTAAGCCAGCAGCTTGTATAGAAGGTTGAACTCCTTGGGCGGCAGCACCTGCGCATCGTGGCCGCGCCGCACGGTGTGGGTGTCGTAGTCCAGCTCGACATCCCCTATCGTGATCCTGTGCTCATCCACGATGCGGGCGCGGCGCAGCAGAGCCTTGATGCGCAGCACAAGCTCCTGCCGGTCCGGCGGTTTTGTCATATAATCATCAGTGCCAACGATAAAACCCGTGTGCTTGTCCTGCGGCATGTCCTTGGCCGTCAGCATTAAAATAGGCAGCATGCTGCCGCTTTCCCGGATGGTTCTGGTCAGGGTAAAGCCATCCATCCGGGGCATCATCACATCGCAGAGCAGCAGATCTATATGGTTGTGGTCGAGCATTTCCAGTGCCTGCACACCGTCGGCAGCAATCAGCGGCTCATAGCCCTCTCGCTTTACGATGGCGCAAAGCAGACGCGCCGTGCTGGGGTCATCCTCGGCAATCAAAATACGAAACATCCGTGTACCCTCCTTGGTTCTATTCTATTATAGTACAGCGCAAAGATAAACGAAAGATAAACCTTCCCGTTTACCAAAGGTTTATTTTGGCGGTGTATCCTTAGGAGCATCGAAACAAAAAACAACCTACGGGAAAACGGAGGATACAGCTATGAAAATCATCTATCTTGTCACCGGTGCTGCCGGATTTATGGGCACTAATGTCTGCGCACAGCTTTTGGAGCGCGGTGATGCTGTGCGTGCTTTTGTGCTGAAGGGCGACCCCGCTGTAAAATTTGTGCCGAAAGCCGTCGAAATCTTTGAGGGTGACCTCTGCAGTGCCGAGGACTGCGAGAAATTCTTTGCCGTGGAACCGGGCACCCAGACCGTCTGCATCCACTGCGCGAGTATGGTGACGATCAACCCGAATTATAGTGAAAAGCTGATCGCCGTCAATGTGGGCGGCACCGAAAACATGCTGAACGCCGCCAAAAATCACCCTGAGTGCAAAAAGTTCGTCTATGTTTCCAGCACCGGCGCCATCCCTGAGCTGCCTAAGGGCGAGAGCATCCGCGAGGTATACAGCTTTGTTCCCTACGATGACAATCGCGTAGTCGGCTGGTACAGCCGCAGCAAGGCGATGGCAACCCAGAAGGTTCTGGACGCCGCCGCTGACGGGCTGAATGCCTGCGTGGTGCATCCCAGCGGTATTCTTGGCCCCAACGACCCCGCCATCGGGCAGACGACCCGCACGCTGATCCAGATCCTGAACGGTGAAATGCCCATCGGTATGCAGGGCTCGTTCAATCTTGTCGATGTGCGCGACCTGGCCGCCGGTACGATTGCCGCCGCTGACCGCGGGCGCAACGGTGAGTGCTACATCCTTTCCAATGACGAGGTTTCGCTGAAGGAACTCTGCAAAATGCTGAAGGCAGAAACCGGCTGCCGCGGCTGCCTGTTTTATCTGCCGCTGTCTTTTGCGCATTTTGCCGCCAAGCAGATGGAGGCCCGCGCCGCCAAGACCGGTAAGCCTGCTGTACTGACTGAGTTTGCCGTTTACAATCTGGAGCGCAACAACCATTTTGACTGCTCCAAGGCAAAAAATGAGCTTGGCTTTGCCCCGCGTCCCTACAAGGAAACGCTGCATGATTTGGCGGTTTGGCTCAAGCAGGAGGGAAAAATCGCATGAAGAAGGTTTGTGTTATCACAGGCGGCGGCAGCGGCATGGGGCTTGCCACGGCGGAGCTCGTCTGTGAAGAAGGATATTACACGATTTTGGTGGGGCGCACGGCGTCCAAGCTGGAAAAGGCAGTCAACGATCTGCGCAGTGCAGGCGGCGAGGCTGAAGCGTTCAGCTGTGATGTTTCCGACCGTGAAAGCTGTTTTGCGCTGGCCAAACACGCCGCCGAATGCGGCGAAGTAAAAGCGGTATTACACATTGCGGGCCTCAGCCCTCACATGGGCGATGCTGAAAAGATTTTGCGCGGCAATGCGCTGGGCACAGTGAATATCAACGATGCCTTTTATGAGGTCATGGCACCGGGAGGCTGTGTGATCGACACCTCCAGCATGAGCGCCTACCTTGCCCCGCAGTTTGTCATGCCCAAGGGTGCGTACAAGCTGGCGCGCACTGACCGTGAAAAATTCATCAAAAAGCTGGTGGCGCGGGCAGGCATTGCCCCTAAGGACGCCCGCCCGGGTCTGGCCTACGCCATCAGCAAGCATTTTGTAATTTGGTTTGCTAAGACCGATGCCGCACGCTTTGGCGAGAAAAATGTGCGTTGCCTGAGTGTGACACCCGGCAACTTTGACACGCCGATGGGCGTACTGGAAAGCGGGCAGGCGGATGTATTCAAAAAATACTCTGCTCTCAAGCGCAACGGAAAGCCGGAAGAAATCGCCGCTTTGTTTGCGCTTCTTCTGGATGAGCGGCTGGGCTTCCTGACCGGAGCAGACATTCTTATGGACGGCGGCGTTGTGGCAAGCGGCGCCAGCGGATTGAGCAAATAAAAAAGGGCAGCAAAGTAAACCCCGATTTTAGCTTTTGGGGTCTGCTTTGCTGCCTTTTGGATTTTGTGCTTTCGCTTGGCTGTACTTTAGTGCAGCTCGCTTTCGCAGCGGTCCAGCACGGCGGCGATAACCTGATCCATGTCGTAATACTTATACTCACCCAGGCGTCCGCCGAAGATGACCTTCGGCTCGGCGTCGGCCAGCTTCTTGTACTCGGCATACAGTGCGCCGTTTTTAGCATCGTTGACGGGGTAATACGGCTCGTCACCGGGCTTCCACTCGGAGGAATACTCGCGGCTGATGATCGTTTTGGGCAGGTCGTTTCCGTTCTCGTCCTTGCCGAACTCGAACCATTTGTGCTCGATGATGCGGGTCCACGGCGTCTCGCGGTCCGTGTAGTTGACGGCGGCGTTGCCCTGGAAGCTGGGCTTGTCGAGCAGCTCATTCTCAAACCGGACGGAGCGGTACTCCAACGTGCCGAGTTTGTAGTCAAAATAAGCGTCAATCGGGCCGGTGTAGACGATTTTGTCAGCCAGTGCGTCCAGCGCGGCCTTGTTTTCGAGGTAGTCGGTGTTCAGCCGCACCTCGATGCCATCCAGAAGATTGGCGATCATCTTGGTGTAGCCGCCGATGGGAATGCCCTGATACAGCGCGTTGAAATAGTTGTTGTCAAAGGTCAGCCGCACAGGCAGGCGCTTGATGATAAAAGCAGGCAGGTCCTTGCAGTCGCGGCCCCACTGCTTTTCGGTGTAGCCCTTGATGAGCTTCTCATAAATGTCGCGGCCCACAAGGGAGATGGCCTGCTCCTCGAGGTTCTGCGGCTCGTGGGTGATCTCACGGCGCTGCTCCTCAATTTTGGCGGCTGCCTCCTCCGGTGTGACGACGCCCCACATTTTATTAAAGGTATACATGTTGAAGGGCAGCGAATACAGCTCACCCTTATAGTTGGCAACGGGAGAGTTTGTAAAGCGGTTGAACTCGGCAAACCGGGTGATATAGTTCCAGACCTTTTTGTTGTTGGTGTGGAAGATGTGCGCACCATACTTATGGACGTTGATACCCTCGATGTTCTCGGTATAAATGTTGCCCGCAATGTTGGGGCGCTTATCCACGACCAGCACGGATTTGCCGTGGACCTTGGCCTCATGGGCGAAGATGGCACCGTACAGACCGGAGCCGACTACCAGATAATCATATTTCATATAACAGGTGTTCCTCTCTTTAAAAGTCACAGGGATATTGTGCGGTAATGGCATTGAGCGCCTTACTCCACCGTCAAAAAGCGGCAGAAAGGCGTTTCAGTCTCTGCCGAACAGATCTCTTGTGTAGACCTTGTCCTGCACATCGTTGAGGCAGGCATCGTAGCGGTTGGCCAGAATGGCCTGACTCTGCCGCTTGAATTTGTCCAGATCGTTGACCACCGCCGTCACATGATGGTGCTGGGAAAGCAGCGTGGCAATCGAAAGCCCCACATAGCCGGTCCCGGCCACCGCGATCTCATATTTTTTCATAGCAGTTTATACTCCGCAGCTGCGAATTTTCCGTAAGGCAGCGGTCAAAATTGCGCCGTACCGGCTTACCGTATGTAGGTTTATTATAGCACGTCACCGGCCACAATTCAATATTGCCGCTTCCCTCAGAATTGTTTGAACAATAATCCAGTATTGAAAACAATCGTCTCTACTCAGTCTTTGCTGTATCTGCTAAGATAGAATCACGGTACTGGCGTGGTGTCAGACCGGTTTGTTTACGGAAAACACGATAAAAGTAATTGTCATCCAGGAATCCGATCTGCTGGCAGATCTGTGCATTGGACAGATTCGTATCGCAAAGAAGATTCATCGCTTTTTGGATGCGCAGGTGCGTGATCTGCTCGTTGATGCCGCAGCCATAGAGCTGCCGGGAAAGATAGTACAGCCCGGTACGGCTTAACGAAAGATCACGGCAGATCGTTTCGTTTGTCAATGTCTCATCCAGATGTTCCGCCAGGTAGCGGCTCAGCTTTTCCTGCGCACTGCCCGCTGCCAGCCTCGTCAGCCCCTTTTGGTACAATGCAGCCGCCGCCAAAGCCAGCAGATCCGCTGCTGATTTCAGCACCGGATAGGGCGTGCGCGGCAAGGCATTATAGGCTTTTTGCAGTGCCGTTTTATCAATTGCGTAAGCCGAGCAGCATTTTTGTGCATAGCTCCACTCGCTCTGCTCATCGGCCCCCTGTACAATGTGGCTCAACAGCAAAAAGCCCACAACAGCACCATCGATTTGGACCGGCGTGATCACTTCGATCAACCCCGCATGGCAGGGGTAGATGATCGTCTGCTTTTGCCGCGTTGCCTTGCGGCAAGCCGCCTGGTCACACAGGTAACAGCCGGTCTTGCCATCAGGCACACTGCGGATCAAGCGGCAATAAGCTGGCAGTTCCGGCGGATAGGCAAGCACTTCGATTCCATACGAATCAAAAACGGCGGAGCGCAGCCCCGTAAGGCAGTGAAAATCCTGCAAGAGGACCAAAAGCTCCTTTTTATTGAAAACGGTTCCCATGGGTGCGCTCCTTTCCGAACATTAAGATAGTTTTATGATAAAGACCATCCTTTATTTTGTCAAGGAGGATTCCTATGATTGACTTAAAGCAGTGTTCTCTCGGCATTGAGTTGGGTTCCACCCGCATCAAAGCTGTGCTTGTGGGCGATACCTGCAAGCCTGTGGCCCAGGGCGATTTTACCTGGGAGAACCGGCTGGAAAACGGCATCTGGACCTACCCGCTGGAGGAAGTCTGGCAGGGTGTGCAGGCTGCCTACGCGGCATTGGCTGCGGATGTGCTGGCCAAGTGTGGCCAGCCGCTGACCACAGTGGGGTGCATTGGCGTTTCGGCTATGATGCATGGGTATCTGGCGTTTGATGCTGCGGGCAAGCTGCTGGTACCGTTCCGCACATGGCGCAACACGATGACCGGCGCGGCAGCAGAAGAGTTGACCTCGGCGTTCGGGTTCAACATCCCGCAGCGGTGGAGCGCAGCACACCTGTACCAAGCCATGCTGAACCGCGAGCCACACCTGCCGCAGCTGGACTTTTTCACCACGCTGGCAGGCTATGTACACTGGCAGCTGACCGGGCGCAAGGTGCTGGGCGAAGGCGATGCCAGCGGCATGTTCCCGATTGACAGCACCACCGGCGGGTATGATACCGCAATGCTCGCAAAATTTAACGCACTGGCAGACAAGCAAGGCTGCCCCGTGGATCTTGTCAAACTGCTGCCTACCGTTTTGCCCGCAGGCGAGGACGCCGGTATGCTGACCGTCGAGGGGGCGAAGCGGCTCGACCCCACCGGCACGCTGCAGCCCGGCATACCGTTCTGCCCACCGGAGGGCGACGCCGGCACCGGCATGGTGGCAACAAACAGTGTCGCCCCGCGCACCGGCAATGTCAGCGCAGGCACCAGCATTTTTGCCATGGTCGTCCTGGAAAAGCCGCTGTCCAAGGTCTACCCGGAAATCGACATGGTCACGACCCCCGACGGCGCGGCGGTCGCCATGGTCCACTGCAACAACTGCACCAGCGATTTGAACGCCTGGGTCGATCTGCTGGCCGAGAGCGCGGCACTGTGCGGAGCAAACATCGACAAAGGTGCGTTGTTTACCCTCCTGTTTAACGAATCGCTGCACGGTGCGCCTGACTGCGGCGGCATCACGCCCGTCAACTACATTTCCGGTGAGAGCGTCACCCACCTGGACGCGGGCGTCCCCCTGCTGCTGCGCCGCCCGGACAGTGCGTTTACGCTGGCCAACTTTATGCGCGCCAACATCTATTCTGCCTTTGCCACGTTGGCGATGGGGCTGGAAATTCTGCGCAAAGAAAATGTGGCTGTGAATACCCTGCTCGGCCACGGTGGCATCTTCAAAACGCCGGGCGTGGCCCAGCGGTATCTGGCTGCGGCGGCGGGTGCTCCTGTGACCTGCATGGAAACAGCCGGTGAGGGCGGTTCCTACGGCATGGCCCTGCTGGCTGCGTATCGTCTGCACCGCGCCGACGGCGAAACACTGGCCGCGTATTTGAACCGCTGCGTTTTTGCCGACGCCCAAAGCACGACCCTGTTCCCCGACCCTGCCGAGCAGTCCGGGTTTGCCGCCTTTTTGACCCAATACCAAACCGCGCTGAAAGCCGAGCGCGCCGTTGTAAAATAAGGGCAATACCGCATAATTCTAAGTGCCGATACGGCGAGCGAGGTGCGGCAGCTGCCGGAGCGGTGCTTAAGCCGTAAGGCGGGAATTATGCGGTATTGCCTAAGGGCTTGTATGCCTCGGCTGCCGGACAACGCCAGCCAGCGGCGGAAAGCCCGGAACAGCAGCTGTTCTTGAACGATTTAGCGTTAAAGCAGAAAGGATAACCTATGCTGGAAGCATTAAAGCAGCAAGTTTATGAAGCCAACATGGAATTGCCCCGCCGAGGACTTGTAACCTACACCTGGGGCAATGTTTCGGGCATTGACCGCGAAAAGGGGTTGTTTGTCATCAAGCCGTCCGGCGTGGAATATGACGAACTTACACCGGAAATGCTCGTTGTCATGGATTTGAACGGCAACAAGATCGAGGGCGAGCTGAAGCCCAGCAGCGACACGAAAACGCATCTGGAACTGTACAAGGCGTTCTCGGCGCTGGGCGGCATCGTACACACCCACTCGACCCACGCGGTAGCCTTTGCCCAGGCGCGGCGCGACCTGCCCGCCTTTGGCACGACCCACGCCGACTATTTTTACGGCCCTGTCCCCTGCACGCGGGAGCTGACGCCTGGAGAGATCGACGAGGACTACGAGAAGAACACCGGCAAGGTCATCATCGAGACGTTCCAAAACCGCGGCATTGACCCGGTGCATGTACCCGGTGTTCTCTGTGCCAGCCACGGTCCCTTTACCTGGGGCAAAGACGCGGCACAGGCTGTCTACCACGCTGTTGTGCTGGAAGAAGTCGCAAAGATGGCAATTTTGACTCTGACCATTGACCCCGATGCACAGCCTGCCCCACAGCATGTTTTGGACAAGCATTTTATGAGAAAACACGGACCCAACGCCTATTACGGCCAGAAATAAGGAGGTTTTACCGTATGAAATTTTACATTGATACCGCCAACGTCGACGAGATCCGCCGTGCCAACGACATGGGCATTATCGCCGGTGTCACCACAAACCCCAGCCTGATTGCCAAAGAGGGGCGCGACTACGCCGAAACGTTGAAAGAGATTGCCACCATCGTGGACGGCCCCATCTCCGGCGAGGTCAAGGCGACCACAACCGATGCCGAGGACATGATCGCCGAGGGCCGCGCCATCTACGCGCTGGACCCGAAGCACATGGTGGTCAAAATCCCCATGACCGCCGAGGGGTTAAAGGCCATCAAGGTGCTGTCCGGCGAGGGCATCCCTACGAACTGCACGCTGATTTTCAGCGCCAACCAGGCGCTGCTGGCAGCCCGCGCGGGTGCCACGTATGTCAGCCCGTTTTTGGGGCGTCTCGATGACATCGGCCAGCCGGGCATTGATCTGATCGAGACTATCCATGATATATTCCTGAACTATCCGGACATCGAGACTCAAATCATCGCCGCCAGCGTGCGCAATCCCATCCATGTGACCGACTGTGCCCTGGCTAGTGCCGACATTGCCACGGTGCCGTACAAGGTCATCGAGCAGATGCTTCACCATCCGCTGACCGATGCCGGCATTGAGAAGTTCAAGGCCGACTATACAAAAGTTTTTGGCGTCAACGGATAAATCTTCCGTAAGGAGGAGACAAAGATATGTACTATATTGGGATCGACCTCGGCACCTCTGCGGTGAAGCTGCTGCTGATGGACGAAACGGGCAGCATTGCCAACATCGTCAGCCGGGAATACCCGATTGCCTTCCCGCATCCCGGTTGGAGCGAGCAGGACCCCGCCGATTGGTGGGCGGCAGTCTGCGACGGCATCCCCGCGCTGCTGGACGGGTTTGATGCGTCTCAGGTCAAGGGCATCGGCGCGGGCGGCCAGATGCACGGGCTGGTGGTGCTGGACAAAAATGACGCGGTTATCCGCCCCTGCATCCTTTGGAACGATGGCCGCACCCAAAGGCAGGTCGACTACTTAAACGGCGTTATCGGCAAAGACAAGCTGAGCCGTTACACCGCAAACATCGCCTTTGCAGGCTTCACCGCACCCAAACTGCTTTGGATGCGGGAGAACGAGCCGGACAACTTCGCCCGCATCGAAAAAATCATGCTGCCGAAGGATTACATCAACTATAAGCTGACCGGCGTCCACTGCACCGACTATTCCGACGCATCGGGCATGCTGCTGTTGGACGTGGAGCACAAATGCTGGAGCAAGGAAATGCTGGACATCTGCGGCGTGCAGGAATCCCAGCTGCCGAAGCTGTTTGAGAGCTGGCAGCCCGTCGGCACGCTGACTGCTGAAGCCGCCCAAACGCTGGGCCTGCCTGCGGATGTCGTCGTTTGCGCGGGCGCGGGCGATAACGCCGCTGCGGCTGTCGGCTGCGGCGCGGTGGGCGGCGGTAAGTGCAATATTTCCTTGGGCACATCGGGCACGGTGTTCATCACCAGCGATACGTTCGGCGTCGACAAGCAGAACGCCCTGCACAGCTTCGCCCACGCGGACGGAGGGTATCATTTGATGGGCTGCATCCTCTCGGCTGCGTCCTGCAACAAGTGGTGGAGCGAAGAAGTGCTGCACACCACTGACTACGTTGCCGAGCAGACACCCATTACGGCGGACAAGCTGGGCGCGAACGACGTCTACTTCCTGCCCTACCTGATGGGCGAACGCAGCCCCCACAACGATCCTGCCTCGCGCGGTGCGTTCGTCGGGCTGCGGATGGACACCCCGCGTGCCGCGCTGACCCAGGCGGTACTGGAAGGTGTGGCGTTTGCGATTCGCGATTGTGTGGAGATTGCGCGGGCACAAGGCGTGAAGATTAAAGCCAGCACGCTCTGCGGCGGCGGCGCCAAAAGCCCGCTGTGGCGGGAGATTTTTGCGAACGTGCTGGGCATCCCGCTGACGCTGCCCCAGACCGAGCAAGGCCCCGGCTACGGCGGCGCGATGCTGGCGGCGGTGGCCTGCGGGGCATACCCCAGCGTGCAGGCCTGTGCCGAGGCGCTCGTCCACGCCAAGAGCACAACCGAGCCGGACGCCGCGCTCGTCGAAAAATACAACGCGCGCTACGCCGTGTGGCACAAGCTGTACCCGGCACTGAAAGTATCCTTTGCGGAAATGGAGGCACTGCAATGAAGATTTTTTCTGTAACCGACCCGGAATTCAAGCCCTATGGCCGCGTTGTGACCGGGCTGGATACCGCCAAAGCGGAAATTTTGGCCGCCTTGGCAAACACCCCGCTGCCCGCAGCTACGGATTATGTGGCCGAGGACGCAGCCCTGCAGGAACTGCCCGCCGCCGTCGAAGTGTCGGAGCATCTTTTCGGCGGCATGCCCTGCCAACTGGGCTGGTGCAACGGTCACAACACCTATTTGAACTGCCTGGAATACCACCGCGACAGCGAGTTCAATCTGGGTACCGAAGATTTTGTGCTGTTGCTTGCCAGGCAGGAGGAAATCGCGGGCGGCAAGCTGGACACCGCCAAGGTCAAGGCGTTCCGTGTCCCGGCAGGCACACTGGTGGAAGTCTACGCCACGACGCTGCACTACGCGCCCTGCCATGTGGACGCAGCCAAGGGCTTCCGCGTGCTGGTCGCTCTGCCCAAAGGCACCAATACCGCAAAGCCCGCCATCAAGAATGACGGCGGCGATGACCCGCAGCTGTGGGCCCGCAACAAGTGGCTGTTCGCTCATCCCGACAGCGCCGAGGCCAAGGCCGGGGCGTATGTCGGATTGGTGGGGGAAAACGTACATATTTAGGAGCATATAGAATGCTCCCCTACGATACAGGAAAGTTCCACGGCATCCCCGTAGGGGCGGATTCCATATCCGCCCGCCATTGCAAAATGTGTAAATATATAGGAGGCAAAACCATGAAATCATCCAACATCCCCGAGGTCAAGCTCGGCATCATCGCCGTCAGCCGTGACTGTTTTCCCATCGCCCTGAGCGAGAAGCGCCGCGCTGCCATCTCTGCCGCCTGCGCCGCCAAGGGCACTGACCTGTACGAGTGCAAGACCACTGTCGAGAACGAGCACGACATGCAAAAAGCCGTGGCCGAAGTCACCGCCGCAGGCTGCAATGCGCTGACCGTATTCCTCGGCAACTTCGGCCCCGAAACGCCCGAAACGCTGATTGCCAAGCACTTTGACGGCCCCTGCATGTTCGTAGCGGCAGCCGAGGGCGACGGCGATATGATCAATGGCCGCGGAGATGCGTACTGCGGTATGCTGAACTGCTCCTACAATCTCGGCATGCGCCATCTGAAGGGCTATATTCCCGAGTATCCCGTCGGCACGGCGGAGGAAATTGCCGACAAGATCGCCGAGTTTGTGCCGATTGCCCGCACCATTCTGGGCGTGCGTGATTTGAAAATCATCACCTTCGGCCCGCGCCCGCAGGACTTCTTCGCCTGCAATGCCCCTATCAAGGGTCTGTATGAGCTGGGTGTTGAGATTGAGGAAAACTCCGAGCTTGACCTGCTCGTTTCCTACAAAGAGCATGCGGGCGACCCGCGCATCGCGGACGTCTGCAAGGACATGGCCGCCGAGATGGGCGAGGGGCACTATTACCCCGACCTGCTGACCCGCATGGCGCAGTTTGAGCTGACCCTGCTCGACTGGGCCGAGAACCACAAGGGCAGCAAAAAGTATGTTGCTTTTGCTGATAAGTGCTGGCCCGCTTTCCCGTCGCAGTTCGGGTTTGAGCCTTGCTACGTCAACTCCCGCCTTGCCAGCCGCGGCATCCCCGTGGCCTGCGAGGTCGATATTTACGGTGCCCTGTCCGAGTACATCGGTATGTGCGCCTCCGGCGACACCGTCACCCTGCTGGACATCAACAACAGTGTGCCCAAGTACATTTATGATGAGGACATCACCGGCAAGTTCAATTACAAGCTGACCGATACCTTCATGGGCTTCCACTGCGGCAACACGCCGTCCTGCAAGATGTGCAGTGACCGCGCCGTCAAGTACCAGCTCATCCAGCACCGCCTGCTGGAACCCGCCGGCAGTGACCCCGATTTCACCCGCGGCACGTTGGAAGGCGACATTGCGCCGTCCGACATCACGTTCTACCGTTTGCAGTGCGACAGCGAAGGCCAGCTGCGCGCCTACATCGCTCAGGGTGAAATTTTACCCGTTGCAACGCGGTCTTTCGGCGGCATCGCCATCTTCGCCATTCCCGAGATGGGCCGTTTCTACCGCCATGTCCTGATTCAGAAGCGCTACCCGCACCACGGTGCCGTTGCCTTCGGTCATTATGGCAAGACGCTGTTTGAAGTGTTCAAGTTCCTCGGCATTGCGGACATTGCCTACAACCAGCCCAAGAGCCTGCCGTATCCCACAGAAAATCCGTTTGCATAATAATAAGGGAAAGTAAAGAAGAGCTGCGTATGAATCAGCAAGGATCGCAGAAGATTGACGCTTACCGGCGTGCCAGCAGCTATCCGGCAGCCGGTCAGCTCTATCTGCCGGATACCCCCCTGCTGCGCCGCCCGCTGAAGCGTGAGGACGTCAAGCGCAAGCTCATCGCCCACAAGAACTGCATCCACGAGATTGGTCAGGATATGCCCGAAATTTTGGATCGGAAGTGACATCTGCCGGAGAAGGTCTACACTTTTTTAATTAAAAATCAAGCCGAAACCTGATTATCCCTTGAAAACACTGTATCCACGGGCATTTCAGACAGGTCAAAACCACCTTATTTACTACGATTTTACTACTGTTGAGTGAGCCTTGACACGCTGAAAGACCACGAAATGCCGAGATATGGGTACAGCACCCGTCAATCGGGGCCTCCGCCCCGTGACCATATAACTGAATACAGACCGGCCATCTGCCTGGGCAACGCCATGGGTAACACAAACCTGTGGCGTTTTTTATGCCCTGCTGCGGGCACGCAAAACTGTATGAAAACGGGTGGTAAATCCCCTTATTTTTCGCCTGTGGGCGGCGCAAATGAAGCCGCCCATATTCTTTTTCCCTCATGGGAGGCCGGGCGGCGATACAGGGGCGCAACCCCGCCGAAACGAACACTTTTCAAAACCGAGGGAAGGAGGTATCCAATATGGCGGTATTCCGCATTGAGAAAACCCGCGATTAAACGGTGATGTCCAACCATCACTTGCGGGACAGGTCGCTTTCGCTGAAAGCGAAGGGCCTTCTCTCCCTCATGCTCTTCCTGCCGGAGGAACCTGAACAGGGAAATCCCGCACAATTAAATACTAATAGATCAAGTAAAGAAAAATCAAAAAAGATCTATCGAGTACAGAAGGATCAAATCCTGTCTTACAGTCCTGTCTCGCAGCCCCATGACGGTCAAGCGTTCTCTGAATGAACTGGAAACCGCCGGACTTATCATGC